>OFGF01000708.1_pt1 | contig 26014 bp, 22 predicted proteins | sample 1521711 | NCBI WGS metagenome assembly OFGF01 (sample SAMEA3504092, study PRJEB24116) | mouse gut metagenome | biome: mouse gut; feature: mouse-associated habitat; material: faeces | place: Denmark | collected 2011 | reverse complement strand
ATCTCCAACTTTGTAACAGGCTGTACCATGCTGGTACGAAGAGAGGCGGCGCAGGCAGCGGTGCCATTTTGTCCGTATATGGTCCACGACCACTATATTGCGCTGTACTGTTCCGCGATCGGAGAGATTTATTCTCTTGTGCGACCACTGATCCGCTACAGGGTGCATGGAAGAAACCAGACCAGCGTAATGGCCGGTGTGACGGACAGAGACAGCTATCGGAGAGAGCGGATCGATCTGCCGTTGCACAAATTCCAATGGCTGGAGCAATATTTTCCATGTAAAGACGCGTTTCGAGAAGAAATATCCCGGCGAATGGATTGGATGCATGCCCGGCAAAATAACTGGAACCGACGCGGCGGTGCGGGAACCGTGTGGAAATGCCGAAGGTTTAGTCCGCTGGCGTCGCTGTTTGAGCTGGCGGCACGGTGGCTTCCGGACAGCGTTTTGATGTGGGCGGTCCATTTGTCGCAGAAAAATATGATCTGAAAGCTTGGGAGTATCAATGAAAATTTTAGTAACAGGCGTGGGCGGGCAACTGGGTTATGACGTGTGCAAGGTGTTGACCGCACGGAACATAGAGCACAAAGGCGTGGATATTGCGGACTTTGACATTACGGACACGAAGGCCACGCGGGAATATATTATGAATTATTGCCCGGACGCGGTGATCCACTGTTCGGCGTGGACGGCGGTGGATAAAGCGGAGGATGAGATTGGCAAGGTACGGACGGTGAACACGGAGGGGCCCCGGAACATCGCGGCGGCCTGCAAAGAGATTGGCGCAAAGATGCTGTACATCTCCACGGACTACGTTTTCCCTGGAACCGGGGAGCGATTCTATGAACCGGAGGACCCCACAGGCCCCCTGGGCGCTTACGGTGAGACCAAGCTGGGCGGCGAACTGGCGGTAAAAGAACTGCTGGAGAAATATTTCATTGTCCGCATCTCCTGGGTGTTCGGCATGAATGGTAATAATTTTGTGAAAACCATGCTGCGTCTGGCGGAGACAAAAACGGAACTCAACGTGGTGTGCGACCAGATCGGCAGTCCCACCTATACAGCGGATCTGGCGCCGCTGCTGTGCAATATGATTATGACGGAGAAGTACGGCGTATACCACGCCACCAACGAGGGCGTATGCTCTTGGGCGGAGTTTGCCCAGGAGATTTTCCGCTTGGCAGGGAAAAACGTCAAGGTTAACCCGGTGTCCACCAGCGAGTATCCGACAAAGGCGGCGCGGCCTCTGAACTCCCGCATGAGCAAGGACAAACTGGAGAAAATGGGCTTCGCCAGACTGCCGGACTGGCATGACGCGTTGGCGAGGTACATTCACGAGCTTGAAGGAGCGGACCGGATTTGAGTGAGAAACAGGTGAGAAAAGGCTGCGCCATCGCGCTGGCGGTATATGTGGTTTTAGCCGTGGCCTTCTACTGGATCAGCGGGGACCAACTGCACTTCCGGGACGAGAATACAGATGCCATCACCGCCAGCGAACCCATAGGGGAGTTGGTGCAGGGTATGGAAATCCGCCAGCCGTTTACCGCGCAGGCGGATGAGATATTGGGTGTGGACATGCTGTTGTCCACGTATGCCAGAGAAAACCAATGCCGGGTTTTTGTGAGTATTGTGGATGAAAACGGCCTTACACTGGCGCAAGCGGAGCTCTCTGGTGCGGAGATTGAGGACAATGTGACCAGAACAGTCTCCTTTGTTCAACCAGTCCAGGTGACGCCGGGAACACGGTACGCGCTGGTGCTGACTAGTCCGGACGGTGCGCCAGGCAACGCCATTACCGCCTGGCAGGGAAGCACGATTGCCACAGCTCGTGCAGAGGTGCCCGTGGAAATCTCGGACCGGCTGCTGGTAAATGGTGATGCTCAGGAGGGAATGCTGCACTACAGCTTTCAAACCCAGAGTTACTTCTGGTTCGGCACATTTTACTGGTACTTCATCTTGGGAATGGGGCTTCTGCTGGCAGGATACTGCGCCTATTTGTGCCGTATGACGCGGCAGGGCAGGAGCAGTTTGGGTCTGCGGGTCATTTCCGCATTCCAGAGATATGGATATTTAATGCGTCAGTTGGTGGCGCGGGATTTCAAGACAAAGTATAAGCGCTCCATGCTGGGGGTACTGTGGAGCTTCCTCAACCCACTGCTGACCATGATAGTGCAGTATATCGTGTTCTCCACCTTGTTTAAGTCGGATATTCCCAATTTCCCCCTCTATCTGCTCTCGGGCATTGTGTGCTTCAACTTCTTCAGTGAGGCCACCACGATGGGATTGCAGTCCATCGTGGGCAACGCCGCGCTGATCACAAAGGTGTACGTGCCCAAGTATATCTATCCGGTGTCCAGAGTGTTTTCCTCCGCCATCAATCTGCTTCTGTCCCTCATTCCACTGTTGGCGGTGATGCTGCTGACGGGAACGCCCATCCGTCCGGCCATCCTGTTGCTGCCCTTTGGACTGATCTGCCTGGTGGGATTCTGCATTGGAATGGGATTTGTTCTGTCAACATTGATGGTGTTCTTCCGGGATACCCAGTTCTTATGGGGCGTGGTGAGTATGCTATGGATGTATATGACCCCAATTTTCTACCCGGAGAGCATCATCCCGGCTCACTATATGACGCTGTACAAGTGCAACCCCATGTACCATATCATCCGGTTCGTCAGGATTGTGCTGATTGAGGGTGTATCCCCTGAGCCGAAGGCCTACGCGCTGTGTCTGATCGCGTCCTTTGTACCGCTGGCACTTGGCGCAATTATCTTTAAGAAAAACCAGGATAAGTTCATTTTGAACCTGTGAGGAAGCCATGATAAAAGCGGAAAATGTGTCAGTAAAGTACCTGATGACCTACGACCGGATTCAAAGCATGAAGGAGTATCTGGTGCAGCTGGTGAAGGGGAAGATTCAGTATGAGGAGTTCTGGGCGCTGAGGGATGTGAGCTTCGAGGTGAGGAAGGGGGAGGTACTGGGGATCATCGGACACAACGGTGCGGGGAAATCCACACTGTTGAAGGTGATCTCTGGGATCTTGAAGCCCACCACCGGGAGCGTGCAGGTTAACGGGACCATTGTGCCCATGCTGGAGCTGGGAAGCGGGTTTGACTTTGACCTGACAGGCCGAGAGAATGTGTTCCTCAATGGGGCAATTCTGGGGTATTCGGAGCAGTTCCTCAAGGGGAAGTACAAGGAGATTGCGGAGTTCTCAGAGCTGGGGCAGTTCATCGATGTGCCGCTGCGGAACTATTCCTCCGGCATGGTGATGCGGCTGGCGTTTTCCATAGCCACGGTGGTGCAGCCGGATATCCTCATTGTGGATGAGATTTTGGCTGTGGGGGATGCGGAGTTTCAGGAAAAAAGCAAACGCAGGATGCTGCAACTCATGGGCGGCGGGACTACCGTGCTGTTTGTGTCGCATAGTATCCAGCAGATTCGGGAGATGTGCAATCGGGTGATTTGGCTGGAGCGCGGCGAGGTAGTTATGACTGGAGATACTAAAAGCGGTTGCGACGCATATGAGGCGTCAGCAAATTGATGTTGGAGGGAACGAGATATGGGGCGGGCGAAGATGCTGTGGGAAAAGAGCATAGCAACCCTGAAAAACGATGGACTGCGGGCGTTTGCCCTAAAGTCGATGAATTATGTGAAGAAAAACGTGAAGAAGGAGGATAACGCCAATTCTCCGGAAACGATGTTTATGGATGTCCTGTTCATCAATGGTTGTTTTCTGCCTCATCCGTCCAGGTACCGGGTGACCCACCAGCGCGAGCAGCTTTTTGCCAATGGTGTGAGCAGCAACGAGGTTTTCTACGAAAAATTGAGCCTTGATTTGGTTAAAAGGTACCGCGTGTTCATCTTTTTCCGCTGCCCTTATACGGATGTGGTGGGCGAGTTCATTCAACTGGCGAAGTCAATGAATAAGCGAGTTCTCTTTGACATTGATGATCTGGTCATTGATAGAAAATATACGGATCAGATTCCCTATGTTCAGAACATGCCGCCGGAAGAAAAGGCAAATTATGACAGCGGCGTGGAAAGGATGCAGCGGACGTTGCGCCTCTGCGATGGTGCGATTACAACAACAGAGGGACTGGCAGATGAACTGCGAAACTATGTTCCGGAGGTGTATATCAACCGAAACGTAGTCTCCGACCGGATGATTGAACTGTCTAAATGGGCGGTATTTGACCGGGATCAACTGCCATATTTATCTCCCGATCAGGCAGATTCCCGCAGAGATCGGAAAAAAATCCTTAAAGCGAAAAAGGAGATGGAGAATCGCAAGGCCAGCAGAGTTGTGCGAATTGGATATTTCAGCGGGAGTATAACACACAACGATGATATCCAGATGATCCTGCCTGTCTTGGCAAAAATTATGAGGCAGTTCCCAAATGTTGAACTGCATATCGTGGGTGAGTTAGATATCCCGGAAGAGCTGAACCATGTCCAAGAGAGAATTACAGCAAAGCCGTTTGTCTCTTGGGAGGAACTTCCCAGACTGATTGCATCTGTTGATATCAATATTGCTCCGCTCTGTAACACAATCTTTAATGCGGCTAAGTCAGAGAATAAGTGGACGGAGGCATCCTTGGTGAAGGTCCCCACAGTTGCTAGCAAGGTTGGCGCGATGACGCGGATGATAGAAAACGGGATAACGGGATTCCTCTGCGAAAACAATGAGGAATGGCTTATGACTCTGGAAAAGCTGATCCTTGATTCCACGCTACGCAAGCAAGTGGGGGAACGGGCCTACCAGTATGTAAGTAAGCATGGTGTTACGCTCTACACGGGGTATTCCTTTTCAAAATACATCAAGGGGAAAATGACAAAGAATATTGCCTTCGTACTGCCATCTACACAGATAAGCGGGGGTATCCTTGTCGCCTTAAAGCACGCGTCTGTTTTAAGAAACGCTGGCTATGACGTCCTGATTTTAAGCGAGGGATTTTCAGAGAAAGATGTTACATATTTAGGCGAAACTTTCCCTGTTATATCTACCAATATGTCACAAATACACGGCAGCTTTGACCAAGCTGTGGCAACACTGTGGTCCACCACCAATTTTATCCGGATGTATCCTGCAATCTCAACAAGAAGCTATTTAGTACAAGGCTTTGAGACTGATTTTTCTGCACCTGGGAGTATTTTTCGCTTCAGCGCAAATCAAACATATTCTTTAGATGATATACGGTACCTCACAATTTCCAAATGGTGTGAGAAATGGCTACACGATGATTTCGGTCGCCGTTCTACATACATTCCGAATGGAATCGAGCTCTCGCGCTTTAAATCTCAGAAACGAATATTCGGAAAAAAGAAGATACGCATTTTGATAGAGGGCAATAGCGATGACTACTATAAAAATGTAGACGAGGCATTTAAAGTAGTCGGGAGGCTCAATAGACAAAAATACGAAATCTGGTTTATGTCTTACCAAGGAAAGCCAAAGGAATGGTATCAACTGGACAAGTTCCTACATCAAGTGGCTTACGATGATGTGCCGGATATCTATTTACAATGCGACATACTCCTGAAAACAACTATTTTGGAGAGCTTCTCCTATCCTCCCCTGGAGATGATGGCCACAGGCGGATATGTGGTGGCCGTATCAAATGATGGAAATGCGGAGTATTTGAAAGACGGCGAAAATTGTTTGCTTTATGAACAAGGCGATATTGACGCGGCTGTAAAGGCGATTGAGAGAATTTGCTCTGATTGTGAACTAAGGGAAAAACTTTATTGCAGTGGCCTATATACAGCGGATAGTAGAAATTGGCGGAGTATAGAGTCTAAGATCCTGGAGATATATGGCGGATAATACGGAGAGGTATATATGGAGAGAGCAGAACGGATTGGGTGGGTGGATGTAGCCAAGGGATTTGCAATGGTTTTCGTCTATTTAGGCCATTGGAGTACCGCCAGAGTAACCACGCTGGCGTATAGTTTTCATTTACAGCTGTTTTTTATCATTGCAGGATTCTTTTGTATACAGCCTCAAAAAAAACTTACCCGTTTTACGAGAGAAAAAGTATGTGCGATTGCTGTCCCAATGCTTATGTGGGGGTGCATTAGCTTTGTTATAAGCAGATTAGATGCGGAGACTTTTGAGATTAGCGAATTAGCGGTATTAGTTCAGAATCCGGCCTCTATTCAGCCCAATTATTGGTTTTTTCCGGCTATGTTCAGTGCCATTTTGCTGGGAATTTTTTGGGTAACGCATCTGCTGTTTGGTGAGAATCCTGTTATCCCAGAGAGGTATAATGCGATTTTGAAATTCAGTCAATTACCGGGTATAAAAATAGTCAATAATTGGTTTAGTTTAGGCGGAGCGGCGCAGTACCTGTTTTGGTATGCTTTAGGTGCGCTCGTATATGATTATTTAAATAAATATGCGTCTTTGCGGAAGATACATCCAATCCATTTCCACACATGTGGTCTGTTGGCAACCGTCACATCATTGATTTTGTTCTTGGGCAAGGTGACAGAAATCGGGAACATCTCCCATATTATTTATTCCAACATCGTTATATTGGAGTTTTACCGCACAATTACCACAATAATCATTTGTTTTGGCGTGATATATCTAAGTATTTTACTCGAGAGATCGTCTTTTCTTAGTGGGATTGGTAGGAACGGCGTGTCATTGATGGGGTTGGAATTTATTACCCACAGTTTTATTCCACTTAGTCTCCTGCCTATGCTCAACATGGGAATACCTTCGATTGCTTCGACTGTTGACGTGATAACAATCACACTTGCCACACTATGGTTAAACTGTAGAATTGCACGCGATATAGACCGGTATTTCCCGGTTTTAAATGGAAGATGGAGAGTGAAAGAGCACCACAGCCATACGGAAACGGGGCTTAAGGGATAGACGCTTGGATATACAGAGCCGGCATAATGGAGCCTTCCCAATAATTAGGAACTGGAGAAATTTAAAACTATGAAAAGTAAGCAGAAGGTTGGAAAATATATTATCCCTGTATTACTAGCGACGTGGTTGCTTATCTCTCTTTTATTCTCGGAGAAACTGGGCACCTATCTTGCCAGCTTCTCGCCTCAGATATCAGAGGGGGAGGCATCTATCGACTATTACAGCGAAGATAACAACCAGCGCTATGCGCTAAATTCGGGGGAGATTTTGTCCCTACCTGTCCAGCTGGAAAAGCGGCTGGCGCGGATTGGTATATATATTGGTGCGCAGAGCGATAGCACTGGAAACTATATTTTCCAGCTTGAGGATGACTTCGGTTCCATCTTAGGAAAGACCTCTGTAGCTCTTGCAGATATCAAAGAGAACCAATTTGTGTATATCACATCAAGGAGCATTATTAGCAATGAGGGTGTCTATTATATAAAGATTTTTTCTGAAACATCCACCCAAAGTCCGCTCTATCTGAATACATCTTTGGCCAGTGCTTTCCAGACAGCACCATTCCAAATTGAGGGAATACCGGGGGAGAATACTCTGATTCTGGATAAAAGATATGAAGGCATTAATAGTAAACGGATTATCCTATACGTGGATTTAGTACTTATTGGGGCGGTGCTCCTCGTTTGGATTATAGGGACTGCTAGAGCTCGGGCTTCAAGGGGCGAAAAGAAGCGGGCCTGGGATGTAGTAAAAAGGTTGCCCTGGAAAAGAGTCCTTTTGCTATTTATGATTGCGATGACTATAGCAGAAATTGTGGCAATTTGTGCGAAAAAGACGGAATATCTAATACAATTTGGAAATGGAAGAACCAGAGATATAAATGAGTTTTCAGTTCCTTTGCAAAGGGGAACGGTCCTTGAGCAATATTTGGCAACCAATGAGGGAACAGTAGACTCTTTTTCCCTTTTTTTTGCCACATACAAACAGAACACAGAAGATGGTGTGGTCTGTGTGGAGCTGTGGAATGATACAGATGCAACTAAGATTTACAGTGGGCACCTGAACACAGAATCGTTGCTAGACAACACGTATCAATATTTTCAGCTTGATACCCCCCAGCAGCTGAGTGGAAAAGCGCTTCGGATTCGGGTATGGGCTGAATATGCTGGAGAAGAGGACTGTATTGCTGTATACGCGAATAAAAACGTTACCCAAACTATGTTTGCAGAAGAGAATGGCAAAAGACTGGATGGGAGTTTGATTTTTGATCTTTCCAGGCGAGTGAGATCATACCGTACAGGCATCGCTATAGTGCTCAATAGTTTGTTGCTGGCAGCAAGCATTCTGTATATTTGGAGGTTTGCCCAATTTAAGAAGGAAATTTTCCGATATAGTGTGAGCGCTATTTTGGCATCAGTCCTATTCCTTGCTCCGGTATTATCCTTCGTAAATTACCGAGAAGTATCTGTGAATAGTATGAAATCGTCCCTGATGGATCTTAGCAAATGGGAGAGCAACTTAAAGTTTGGCGAAAGCGAACTTTCAAACCGTGTATCCCGAGAAACAGAATATGATTTTAAGGGGGATCCGCTCATCGCCTATGAACGAACAGAGCTTCCGATCAATGGGGCAGTGTCAAATATTGAGATGCACTTCCGTGGAAGCGACATGGTTAAAAAGGATTATGATATTCAAATATATTGGAATACAGGCGGCGGCTATAGTGATTCGCAGTCTTATACCTATAAGTATGTTCATCAGGACAAAAATAAACTAACCTTTCCAATTCCATGCAGCCAGCCGGTGCGGAGCATTATGCTCAATGTTGGTATGACGGGAGATCGTTTTACTGGAGTTGAGCTGCCTGATCGGATTCTGCCGTTGACAAGTGCAGAGATAAATACCCATACACAAGATACATCTCCTTTCTCAGCGAAGATTTTAACTGTGTTTCTTGGTATTTTCTGTTTTTTCATGGTGGCTCATCTGTGGAAATATTTTGATTTGGACAAGAAGTTATCGTCCTTTTGCGTCCGAAAGAGGATATCTATTTCCACTGTCTTTGCGGTGATTGCACTGATAATGGGTACAAGCATGTCTTTCCTAATTCCCACTTTGCAGGTGCCTGATGAAAGGGCCCACATTAATGGCGTATACAGTGATAGTGGAAATAGCGGCACAGAGCAACGATTACTGGATGCATTAGGAAATCAAGGGCTTCAGGGGGTTATGCTCAATGCCGGGGAGATTGTCGATGTTTCAGCTTATATTGACGCTTCTTCACGCCGATTGGATGATTACCATTTTGGCGGAGGGAGTCCGTCACTCCGCATGATAAGACGGCCCGGCCAAGTATTAGGCGTCACGATAGGGCAGTTGCTGCATCTACCTGCCTATTGGATATTGCAGTTAGGAGAACTGGGGGCCCTTGCGCTCTATATTGCAATTGGTGCGCTTACACTAAAGGTAATTCCATTTAAGAAGAATTTGATGATGATGATTATGCTCCTCCCAGTCGCGATGCAGGAGGCAGGCTCGTTATCATATGATAGCTTTAATAATGCGCTGTCTTTCTTTACAATTGCGTATATTCTTCATCTGAAAGTAAGGGCAGAAAAAGTATCATGGAAGCAGCTAGCGGTCTTAGCAATATTGGCCATAGGACTTTTGATCGGAAAGGTAATTTATGTATTGTTACTGGGATTGGTATTTATTATACCGATCCATAAGTTGGAAATAAAACTAGGTGGAGTCAAACAGATTACCATCAATGCAGCATGGATTAAACATCATCGCGTTGCTGTGATTTCATTTGTATTAGCCGGTATCTGCGCCTGTGCAGCAGTTAGTTTTACACTTCTTGACAACCTAGGATATGGGGAAATCAATAAAATGCTGTGGGGATATATTATGTCCTTGCCGCAATTAATCAGGCTCTGCGTGTCAACTTGTGCTGTGCATTGGCAGGGTTGGCTGCGTGGGCTGGCTGCAGCTTTGGGGAATTATGATGTTCCCGTGAATGAGATTATTACGTGGATCGGTTTGATATCTTTGTTTGTAATAGCAATGATACATCATGAAAAATCTTCAGTTCAAAAGGTACCTTCCAAGCATATAGCAGTTGTTTCTTTTTCGCGCAGAGATCTGCTGGTTTGGTACGGGGTATTGGTTATTCTCTTTATTTCGGTACTTATGACTATGATCAGTTGGGGATTCTTTATTTACGGCATTGATAGCAGCTTGCCTTACTCAGTGAGTATGCGGCTTCTACCGAGAATTGAGGGTGTGCAGGGACGTTATTTTTACCCGATATTGCCGTTGCTGTTTATTCCCATGCATACAAAGAAAGATTTCCTCGGGTTTATTCCTGCTGGGCTTTATAAAATTTGTTATTATGCCATAATGACTATTTATCCAATATTTCTTCTTTTGGTGCGATATTGGGGGATCGGAAGCTGGTGATAAGCAGGAGAGCACGAGATAATCGCATTAGAGAGGATGTGGAAAAGTGAAAAAAGTTGCCGTATTAATCCCATGCTACAATGAGGCGCAGACAATAGGCAAGGTGGTAGCAGACTATAGAAACGCATTACCTGAGGCAGATATCTATGTCTATGACAACAATTCTACAGATGGGACTGCGAAGATTGCGCGTGAAGCTGGTGCGATTGTTCGTATGGAACGAAAGCAGGGAAAAGGAAATGTCATACGAACAATGTTCAGGGAGATAGAGGCGGACTGCTATTTGATGATTGATGGCGATGATACATATCCCGCATCAGACGCAAAGAAAATGATAGCTAAAGTTCTGGATGAAGGATATGAGATGGTCATTGGAGACCGGCTCTCGTCTACATACTTTACAGAGAATAAACGCCGTTTCCATAATACTGGAAATATATTGGTAAGAAAGCTGGTGAACAATTTTTTTAAAGGTAACGTAACGGATATTATGACCGGGTATCGAGCCTTCAGCCGAATATTTGTAAAAAGCTTTCCTGTATTATCTAAAGGCTTCGAGATTGAGACGGAAATGACCATTCATGCCTTAGATAAGAACTTTTCTATTACTTCTGTACCGGTGGGATACCGGGACCGTCCGCAGGGAAGTGTGTCAAAATTAAATACCCTTTCAGATGGGTTTAAAGTACTCCTTACCATCGCGCGTTTATTCAAGGACTATAAGCCGTTTGCCTTTTTTGGAAGTTTATCCATAGTTATGATGGCAATTGCTTTCATATTGCTATTTCCCATCATCGGAGAATACCAGCGTAGTGGTATGGTCCCGCGGCTGCCAACTTTCATCGCGGCTTGTTTTATGGCACTGTTCTCACTACAAACATTTGTCTGTGGATTAATTTTGGATACAGAGGGAAAGAAGAGCCGGCAGAGTTTTGAAATACAGATGAATATGCTCCAGAAGCAAGTGGATAAGCATTAGAGTACGTTTCATCAAAGAGGCAGTTGCAAGAGAAATTATGGACAATAAAACGGTTGGGCGCAATATCATATGGAATACAACTGGCAACATTTTTTATTTAGGCTGCCAGTGGCTTTTAAGCGTTGCAGTTGTGCGTATCTCCGGGAGCTATGCGGATGCAGGTGTCCTGACCCTGGCGATCTCCGCAACGAACATCTTTGCAACCCTTGCAGCCTTTAGTGTGAGAAACTATCAGGTATCGGACCTGTCGGAGAAATACAGCCAGTCGGACTATATATCCCATAGGTTCATCACATGCTCTGTTGCCTTCATTCTATGTATCGCTTTTACTATGATAAGTAGCTATCGTCTAGACGTTGCCATAAGCATTGTTGCTTATATGCTTATGAAAACAGTAGAAGCGTTTGCGGATGTTTTCCATGGCATCCTGCAAAAGCAGTGGCGGCTGGATATTGTTGGGCGGTCATGCATCTACAGAGGGGTTATCCTGATCGCATCGTTTACTTTGGTATACAAACTCTCGGGCCAACTTCCTTTTGCACTGCTTATCATGGCTATACTGACAGCAGTGATATTTTTCTTGTATGACTTCCGCACGGTTCGCAAACTTACGGATATTTCATGTGAGGTTAATAGACACAGTTTGTTCTATCTCTCCAAAGACTGCCTGCCAGTCCTAGGCTATAGTCTGCTTCTCAACTCCATTGTCCTCACCGCCCGTTTTTTTATCGAACGGTACCTCGGGGAGGAGATGCTGGGATACTATGGAAGCGTATCTACGATTGCGGTTATTGTTCAGATGGCCTCAAATCTCATCCTAACGCCATTAAATGGAGCAATCAGTGACTATTATACACATGGGAAGTACCGAAAGATTTTAACCCTGTTTGGAAAGGTTGTCCTACTTCTAGCAACCTTGACAGGTGTGGCGCTTGCGGGGGCGTTTTTGCTGGGTAAATTCGTATTGATGTTGCTGTTTGGAGAGTCTATAGAACCATACACATACCTACTTATCCCCACCATATTTGCCAGTTGTCTGACAGGCTTTGTATGTTTCTTATGGATGAGTTTTAATAGGAACACTGTAATATCAAGGCTTTTCGGAGCCAGCAATCACAAAAAAATATTATTTGAGCTATCACATTACGCAAAAAGCCGTCCGGCAAGAAAGGGCAGGGGCCGTAAAACAGTATTTTTGAAAAAGCTGAAAACGTAGTATTTTCAAGGGACGGCGTGGCTTCGGTCACGCCGTTTCCCCTTTCATCAATTCATCCAGAGGGATAAATCCCAAGCCGTCATACTTGATGTGGATATTCTGCCGCCGCTTGCCGCTGGACTTGTCCGGGACCTCCACATAGATCGCCTGCACCAGTTCCCGGAGGGCGTACGGGTCAAGCGTATCAATAGATACATACTTCTGCGCCGTCTGGATGAACTTTTCAATATTCTCGCTCTGTCTCGCCTGTACCTCAATCTCCTGCCGCAGACTGACAACCTCAGCCTCAAGCTGCTTCTGCTCCGTCTCGTAGCTTTGACTCAACATATCAAACCGCTCGTCACTCAGGCGTCCGCTGGCGTTGTCCTCGTAAATCTTGATGAACAGCCGATTCAGCTCGGCAATACGTTTTTCGTCCCGGTTGAGTTTCTTCCTGCTGGTCAAAATTTTCTCGGCGCTTTCCAGCTTCATTTGCTGTTCCATGACCATACGGAAGTGGGTCTCGTACCGCAGAATGTAACCCGCCACCAGTTGGATATGCTTCAAAACCATACGTTCCAGAACCTTGGTCCGGATGAAGTGCCCGCCGCATTTCTCCCTGTTCTTCTTGTGAAGGGAACAGTCAAAGAAATCCTGGTCGAAGTCGCCGTTGTTGGAAGAACCGTACTGCATCTTGGAGCCGCAGTCGGCGCAGTAGACCAGACCGGAAAAAATACTGCTTCTGCCAGTGCGGGTCATGCGGTGTCTTTGCTGACGGATCACTTGAACCTTCTCAAACACATCATCTTCAATGATACGCTCATGAGTGCCGGGGAAGATTGCCTGCTTCTCTACCGGATTTTTCCTCTGCTTCTTGTCCCAGATGGAGTTGGAGTAGGACTTGAAGTTGACAGTACAGCCCGTGTACTCCCGGCGTTCCAGAATTTTGACAACTGAGCTGTCACCCCAGCCATAGGGATTTTCCGGGTCCGGGTTCGGAGTGCTGCGGCCCTGCTGCTTTTTGTAGGCGGTCGGAGTCAACACCTTGTCGGCCCGAAGCTGATTGGCAATTTGCTGGGGGCCTCGCCCCTCCATGCACATCTGGAAAATGCGCTGTACTACCTGAGCGGCCTCCGGGTCAATCAGCCAGCGTCTTGGATTCTCCGGGTCCTTCACGTAGCCATAAGGGACATTGACCGTCAGCGGTACACCCCGTTCCCCCTTCGCTTTCTGAACGGCCCGGATTTTGCGGCTGGTATCCCTGGCATAAAATTCGTTGAACCAGTTCTTTATCCCGGCAAAATCATTGTTTACGCTGTTGGGGTCAATGGTATCATAGTTGTCGTTGATGGCGATAAACCGGACGCCGTTCTGCGGGAAGGTGAAGTTAGTGTAGAGCCCGGTCAATGCGGAGTTCCGGCCCAGCCGGGAGAGGTCCTTGGTGATAGCGACAGCCACATTCCCCGCTTCAATCTCCGCCAACATTGCCTGGAAGCCGGGGCGGTCATAGGTCACACCACTTACACCGTCATCCACAAAAAACACCGGGTTTGGAAAATGGTGGTCTTTAACGTATTGGAGTAAGATGGCCTTTTGATTCTCAATCGACAAGGATTCCCCTGACCGCTCATCCTCTTGAGACAGCCGGCAGTAGAGGGCGGTGATTTTATTCGTTGCTCCAAACATTTCTGTATCCTCCTTCAAGGGAGCAACTGTCAGTACAGGATTGGTTGACTTCATTATAGCAGAGGCAGGGGCGTTTGTCATTCAGAATCCTCCAGCTTTTTGGCAAAATTTTTGGTGGTAATGCGCTCCAGCTTGCGCAGAAAGCTCTCGGTCCCCTCATAGCTACCCGTGACCGTATAGAGCGTTCCGGCGATGACCTCTGCGGCGGTTAGTTCAGGAATCCAATAGGCTGAAAGGTTTTTCACATGAATATGTCCGTTTTTATTGATTTTTAAAGCGTCATTGCTCATAGGCTCTCCTTTCAAATCTTCAAAATTGTTGTGAAATCAAAAGTGCATTTTGCACTTTTGATTTCATGGATACAAACGTGGGGTGCAAAATGAACTTGGCGTTAAAATCAGAATTGCAAAGTGCAAGTCTGATTGAAATTTTGGCGGTGACGTTAATGCGACCCGGTGGCCGGCGGCATTCTGACGCAGACCAGAACGAAAAGTTTTCGTTCTGGTTTCAAGATTGCAAAATGCAATCTTGAAATTGACTGTATCAGCATACGCAAAATCAAAGGCGCATTTCGCCTTTGATTTCTCAGGGAGGTGGCGGACATTTTGACCACCACCAGAGCTGCTAAAGTCAAACTGCGCCCTGCGCAGTTTGATTTGGCGAGCCGCAAAATGCGGTTTACCTACTGTTTTAACGTGGCGGAAAAATTTTCCGCCACGTTAAAAAGGATAATGTCAGCGGTCATGCTCTGCCTCCCGCCATTTCTGCTTTGTCTGCTCCTGCTGGCGCAGAGCGGTGTCCACACAGCTTTTCACCTGCCGTAGCTTTTTCAGATCGTCACGCAGAGGCTTGTACCTCTCATACTCAGCGGGATAGTTCCGCTGTATCTCCGACAACTCCTGCCGCCACGCCTGGACGGGGATTTTATCCTCTGGGGAACGGTGCTTGTCCAGCTTCCGGCGGGCCATGTGGAATGTCCGCAGCTCGCCCTCATGCTCCAACTCGAATTTCTCCCGCTGGCCCTTCCACTTGATGGCTTTCCACTTGTCGTAGATGGGTTTGGTTTCCCGGTAGAGGTCAACCAAATGAAGCAAATCCGCTACCTCCTTCTTCCGGGCCAACATAGCTTTCAGAGAATCGTTGACGGCCTCCGTCTGCTCGTTACGGAGAACGAGGCGGGTCTCCAAATCTTCCAGGGTAAGCAGATCATTCTCCGTCAGATAATTGACCACCTCGGCAAAACTTTTGAGATTTCCAATCCGGGCGTTGCGGCTCCACGCTCCGGCGTTCCTGCCCTCATAGTAGCCAGTCAGCAGGGCGGCAAGAGTCGGGGCCTGGGGCTTGCTCAATTCGTCCTTCACGGCTTTAATCCAGTCGGTCAGTCCAGCGATTTTCTTCCGAAGATCGCTCAGCATTTTCCGGGCCGCTTTCACCCAGCGGTTCCAATCGCCCTTATCGGTGGAAATGCCCCTGGCCTCCATCTGGCGGACGGCCACGCCCTCATGAACAGTGGGCAATATGTCAAGCCCCTGCCGCTCATAAGAGCGGTGGTCAATGCGGCATGTCAGCCCCTTTTCCTCAAACTTGGTGTTGACCATAGCGGCCCACGCCTCCCGCCAATGCTCCAGCGTTTCCGGGCTTCCCCAGTCGGTAGTGGGAACAGCGTCAAAGAGGGGCTTGCCGTCCTCGCCCATGATGCGGTTCCCGTCCTCGTCCAGACGGTAGACACGCCGCTGCTTAAAGCCCCATTTGCCGCTTTCCTCGATAGGCCGGATAGGGCAGAGAACATGAAAGTGCGGGTTAGGAATACCGCCGTCCTCCTTGTCCGGCTGGTGGATGGCAAAGTCGGCAATCATGCCCCGGCCCACAAGCTGCTCCGAAACAAATTGCCTTGCAAGAGCGATGTTTTCCTCCAATGAAAACTCGTTCTGCAAGGCAATGTCAAAGCTATATGCAAGCTGGGCTTTCTTGCCGCGCTCGGCCTTCTCCACGGCGTTCCAGAGGGTGGCGCGGTCTTGGTACTCGGCGGGGGCCTGGGGCGGCAGGAGAATGTCTGTGCAGACCACGCCGCCCTTGTGGGTGTAGTCGCTGACCTCGCCATAGTATTCGCTGTAAAGTTTCTCCCCGGCACGGTAGGCGGCAGAGGTGACAATGGACTGTCCCGCGCTTCGTTTGATTTGGGTAACATGGAAGTGAAATAGCGCCAATCAATCACTCTCCTGCTGGTCAACGTTGCGGCTCACCAGAGCGGCAACTTCCGGCAGAGAAAAGATTTGCTCCACCAAAATGCGAAACTCGCTTTGGCTCATGCCCCGCACCTCTGGGACCACGCTTTCCACATCGGCCCCTCGGACAATGAGCCGGTGGTTTCGCTTCTTCCTCTCGCCGTCGGTGTAGTATCGGATACGGTTTTCTAATCGCTGGCACCTGTGCTGGTACTGCTCCCGTTTGGCAACGGCCTCGTCGTATTCTTTTTGCAGTTCTTCTTGTGATTTTTCCATCGTTAGACCTCCTGATTTTGGATTTTGAAAATAGAAAGACCGCCTTACCCGTAAAGGTAAAACGGTCATAGGGAAACCATGTTCAGTTCCCCGCAGGGGCAGGGATAGCCGCGAAGCGGCGCAAGGGGCGCAGCCCCTTGTACGGAGCGGAGCGACGCAAACGGCCCGGACTTTCGGAAGTCCGGGCCGTAGCCTCGCAGAGCGCACGATACATGGTCGCAGACCATGTATAGAAGTGCGCCCTTTGTTCCAAAGGGATTTTATAAGTCCATCATTGATGGGAGAATTTTGTTGAACATATGGCGCACCTTATCAATCCGGGTGTTTGGGCGGCGTGGCTGAAAAACTGGTTCGCCGCTGGCGATTTGATACCCCTTCAATTCTGTTAAACAAACGCTTCTCCCGTTTGTATAAAAGGTGAGGTCATTGCGGTACTCTTGCACACAGCGGGCAGGGATTTCGCCAGTAAAAATCACCTCGCTGTTTTTAACCTGGGTCGTTTCAATACTCGCGCAATATTTTGGTGCGTCATGATAAGCTCTGGAGAGATATTCCTGCGGCGCATAGAGTGTAAAAGAAAGATATGGTTCCAATAGCTGCGTCCCCGCCTTTTTCAACACCTGCTCCAATACAATAGGTGCCAATGACCGAAAGTCTGCGGGAGTGCTGACCGGACTATAATAAAGCCCATACTCAAAACAGATTTTACAGTCCGTTACCTTCCATCCATACACGCCTTGTTCCAGACCGTAGCGGATACCATCCAATACAGCGTTTTGAAAACTCTGATTCAAGTACCCAACGGAAACTTTGCTCTCATACTGCACTCCGGTGCCAAGGGGGAGAGGGGTGACGGACAGCCCGATGGACGCCCAGAATGGATTGGGCGGCACTTCGATATGAATGGTGTGACTTACCGCTTTCAATGGCCTCTCCATATAGATGACGGTAGGTTCTTTTGCAGTTGTGTTGAGCTGATATGTTTCCACCAGAAGATCAGAGATAATTTCCAATTGTACCCGGCCCAAAAAGGAGAGAATGATCTCATGGGTCACAGCGTCTACTTCATAGCGCAGAAGCGGGTCGGTATCCGCAATTTCTGTCAAGGCGTTTAACAAGCGTTCCCTCTGTTCTGGTTTCTCTGGTGCAATTGTTGTCCGCAGCAAAGGGAGAGGATTGTCGCTCCACGTTTCACGGGGCAGCAGCAGTTTGTTTCCCAGCACATCATTCAGCCGCAAACTGTCGCAGGGTACAATGACGATCTCGCCCGCATGGGCAATCTCTGTTCGGACAATCTCACCCTTTGAGGGGATACGCATTTCCGTAATTTTCAGTTTTTCTTTCCCTGCCAAGGCTACGGAATCCCGCAAATGAAGCGTACCGCTATACAACCGCAGATAGGCAAGGCGTTGGCTCTGGTTTGCGTACTCAACTTTGAACACAGTTCCGCACAATTCAGAGCTGTTCTGCCCGGTGGGTGATTGGAATGTATCTGTGACCGCTTCAATGAGTTGTCGGATTCCCAAGTTTACCTTGGCACTGCCATGATAGACCGGAAACAGAGAGACGCTTTGGATTCTCCTGTTTTCCTCCCGCAGAAGTTCTTCTTTGTCCATTGGTTCTCCGGCAATATATTTCTCCAACAATTCATCACAGTCCGCAATCACGGTATCCCAATTCTCCAGCCCCATGTTTTCCATGATGGATATATCCGGGGAAAGCTGCACGTTCTGCTTAATAATCATATTTGCGGAGAGCTTATCTCGGATAGACTGATACACACCTGGCAGGTCAATCCCGTCCTGGTCGATTTTGTTAATAAAGATAACAGTTGGGATTTTCATTACTTGCAGAGCATGAAACAGAATACGGGTCTGCGCCTGAACGCCGTCTTTTGCAGAAACAACCAAAATCGCTCCGTCAAGAATGGCAAGGGAGCGATAGACCTCCGCTAAGAAATCCATATGCCCAGGAGTATCCACAATGTTGACCTTACAATCGTGCCACTGAAAGGAAGTGACCGCCGTTTGAATGGTGATTCCACGCTGCCGCTCTAAAAACATGGTGTCCGTTCTCGTTGTTCCCTGATCCACACTGCCGGGCGCCTCGATTGCTCCGCTGGTATATAACAGGCTCTCCGTCAAGGTCGTCTTACCTGCGTCTACATGAGCAAGAATGCCAATATTGATGATTTTCATATGATTGTCCTCCATACAAGGCCCAGAAGGGCGCAAAAATCCCCAGCGACAAATACTTTTACCGCTGGGGATGATAGGTAGGACACACATGAAAACTGCGGCCAAGGCTGGCCGTTGTCTATCACGATATGAAATGAAAAGGCAAAAGTATTCTTAAATTGGGTACAAAAACCAAGCCCTCTCCTTGAGGACGTTTGTCTTTGTTCCCATTATCAAATTTTATTTAAGAATACCTTGCCGCATATTGATAAACTCCTTTGCTTGGATTTTTATAGTATAGCATATCAAATTCCCAAAAGCAACCCTGTTAAGATAAATTTTTTCTCTGTCACTGCACCTCCATATCTCTCTCGTGTATACGCCATACGCAACTCTTTTCAAAAAAGAAGTGGACGCGCTGGCAAAGCTGTGGTAGAATGAAACGAAAGAAGGTGAGGATGGTGGAGCTCAAAACGACAATCGCCCAGGGACTGCACGTCACAGATGACAGCGCGGGTTATGATGCCGCCTGTAAGCGTGTCCTGTCTGAAAAGGCAATCCTGGCGCGGATTATGAAGTCCTGCCTGGAAGAATACAAGGATTGCGATGTCAATGATATTGCCGAGAAGTACATTGAGGGCCAACCCCAGGTGTCCGCCGTCCCGGTGCTGCCGGACGAGAGTGGCACAGTCATCAGCGGCATGGACACCGAGGACAAATCGGTACATGAGGGGACAGTCACCTATGACATTCGCTTCCGCGCCATCGTCCCCGGCTCCGAGGAACAAATTGCCCTCATCATCAACGTGGAGGCGCAGAACGATTTTTATCCCGGCTATCCGCTGATAAAGCGTGGCATATACTACTGTTGCCGGATGATTTCTTCTCAGTATGGCCGGGAGTTCACCGGCCCCCACTATGAGAAAATCAAGAAGGTTTACTCCATCTGGATTTGCATGAAACCGCCGCAGTATCGGGAGAACACTATTACCCGGTATCGGCTGGTGGAGGAACACTTGGTAGGCGAGGGCAAAGAACCCGTCAGGAATTATGATTTGCTGTCCATCGTCATGCTGTGCCTTGGCGGGCCGGATGGGGCAAACTATGACGGCGTACTTCGGATGCTGGATGTGCTTCTCTCCAACGAAACCAGCGAGGCGGAGAAGCGGAAGATTTTGCAGGACGATTACGACATTCAAATGACGCAGACAATGGAAAGGGAGGTGTCGGTCATGTGCAATCTGAGCAAGGGCGTTAGGGAAAAGGGCGTTGCCGAGGGCATGACGAACGGTATTTTGTTCTCTATCAAAAACCTCATGGAAACATTGGGGCTGACGATTGAGCAGGCTATGGCGGTGCTGAAAATCCCTGATACTGAAAAGCAGAAATATATGGATTTGCTGGAACGGCAGTAACGATGAAAACGCCACGGACTATCATTGTCCCTTGCGTTTTCTGTATCCGCTTTAGCTGGCTTGGGCGGCTTTGGCCTCTGCCTGTTTCTTCCTGTGGTATTTCTCCCGCTTTGCGGCAAGGAAGCGTTCATACCGGGCTTGGGCTTCGGGATCTCCAGCGGCGGCGTCCACATACATCTTCTGGCGGGACTTCTTCACCGCTTCGGACTGCTGCGCTCTCTGCTGTGCCAACTCCGCCGCCGCTGCCGGGTCGGTTTCAGCGCGGACTTTCAAATCCTGCAAAGCTGCCTTTTTCCGATTGCGGTGGGCTTCCAGCCGTTCCGTTTCCTCCGGGGTGAGGTCGGCTCCGGCCCTGTCCAGCTTGGCAAGTTCCTCCAATGACCGCTTGCGGGGTTTCTCCGGTTGAGTGGCCTTTTTCTTGTCACGCTGCTTCTTCTGATAGGCCCGATTGCGTTCCAACCGCCGTTCTTCCTCCGCCTGTTCCTCCGGGGTCAACAGGCCCGCCCGCTTCCTGGCGGTAAACTCCCGGCGCTCCTGCTTGCGCTTCTCATACCGGGCCTGGGCGAGTGCCTTGGAGTGTTCCTCTTTCTCGGCCTGTTCCTCCTGCTGGCGGCGTTCCGCCTCCTGCTCCATGGGGATCACAACATCAGCGGGAACCTCGAACGCGCCGATAAAATTGAAATAAAAATCCAACCTCTGGCGACGCTGTTTCCCCCGTCCGCTCCCCTCGTGAACGATGATTTTTTCGATAAATTCATTGAGCATGGGCGTGGTCAATTCTGAAAAATCGGTGTACCGTTTGGCAAGGTCGATAAACTCCGCCATTTTCACCCGGTCGGCGTTCCAGTTGTCAATCATCTTCTGCCACTCCGTCATGGAGGTTTCCAGCGCGGCCTGTTCCTCGTCATACCCGGCAAGGAGACGGCTGAAATGCTTGTCCGGCAGCTTACCTGTACATCTATATTATAACTCTGCCTGGGCAGGACAACAAGGATGCCTTTGCATCGGGACACTTTGTCTCGAAGTGGCAAACAGGCCATAACCAAAGTTACAGCCCGCTTTTTTGCCGGAGCAGAAAGTCTGTCAGCGTGTCCTGCAAGGACGGCCCGCTTTCCGCAAATTCAATTTTTACACCGACACCGCCGATGCAAAAGCAGTATGGATTTTTAACAGCCTGCAGGAAACAGGCGATGCGCTCCTCTTTGGGGAGAGCGTTGTTAAAGGTCATACCGCTCACATCAGCCAGGGACTCGGGAGCCACTGCGCCAATATCAACGCTTTTCATTTGTTCCAATACCTGTGCATTTAATCTCACGGTAAAACCTCCTCTCAAATCAATAAACCGCCTCCCATCTGTCCTGTGGGGAAACGCAAGAGGACGGCACCGGAACAGTGCCGCCCTCTTGTCTTGCTCCACATCGGGACACAATGTCTCGAAGTCAGTAGGGGCTTTTCTGGTAGTGAGCCTCGGCCTCCTCCAGAGAAACGAAGTCAAACAGCTCATGGAGCTCGGCTATGATACGGCGGATGTCATCACTGGCAAAGCCGCAGTTTTCCATCGCCATAATTATATAGCCCCTGCAGGAACCGTTACTCCACGGCTCAGATAACAGGGCCGCCAATTCTGCTGGATCATAGTTCATAGACTGTACCTCGCTTTCCTAAAATTACGGGATCGCCGCCCACATTTTCTTGACCTGTCCAAAGACAATGATACTCGGGACGGCGATCCCACACGGATGAGAGGGCGGCCCGGAGGGACAGGCGGCCAGCCTGTCCTGCGGCGGATCGTGGCCCTGGGCTGGCTCGGCCCATTTGCGGCGTTGGTGTTGTTCGCTCGTTTCCCAATGGAGAAAGTCACAGCGCACCCGCCGCCTGGCTCCCCGCACTATGCCCGGGGCCGCTCCTGTTCATCTGTGCTGAGACGAAAACCTCCTCTCATAAACCGAGACATTTTTTCATCATTTCCAAGTGGGTAAAATGAAAAAAATTAAAAAGTTTTTTTCATGCGCTCAAGCCCCCGTTTGATGGACTGGCGGACAGACTCCTCATGTACGCCCTCAGCCTCGGCAATTTCCTTGATGCTTTTTCCAAGAATGATGTGGGCGTCGATCCTCCGGCCCTGGACTTCGGGCAGGGAGTTAAGGGCGTTCCACAGACGGCAGAACATTTCCATACGCTCCAGCAGTTCCTGCGGGGTGGGCTCATGCAGGCAGGCGGAATATTCGATCCCGTCATCGCAATCCAGAGAGTACTGCGCCTTGTGCCGGGAGAGCCGCCGCTGGTAGGCCATCTCATACCGGGCATCGGCCAGAAAGACAGCCGCCACCTCGTCGGAAACCTCGATAAACTGATCCTGTGTGTGCCAATAATAAAAATCTTTCAGATTGATTGTAGTCATAATAAACCTCCGTTTCGGTGTTTGGGTGAACGAGCGACCGAAACGGGGCTGGTGGGGAGCGGCATCCCGGGGAGCCGCCCCGAACCTTGGGACACTTTGTCTCGAAGTGCGGATAACAAAAAACGCCTGCACAGCACAAAGCTATACAAGCGCATGAAATATAGTTGTATGATAAGCGAAAAATTATTTCATGTAGAATGTCAAATTGCTCCGGTGGAGGGAACGGACTTTTTTTGACAACGGCAAAACCACTAAATTATTTGAATAGATATATTGCATTACAGCGACTTCCTCCCACACAAGCCGTTGTAATAGCATGGTAGAGGGGATGCCTCATCCTATCAAAAAACAGCGGCTTTGATTTTCTCAAACCGCTGTTTTTGCTCTTAAATGGACATATGAAATCGTCTGCCTATCAGCGGTTTTTTTCTTTTCTGCCGCTGGGCAGATAAAACAAATATAAGATAATAAAAAATGAGCCGATAATCGTGACAAAGCTAAGGTTCACGATTTATCGGCTCTGCGTCAATGCGTCTGGCTCTTTTAGTGTTAAGATTTTTTGGTATTTTACACTTATTACAGTTTCATGCTTACACTTTGGGCAGAATAAGGGAAAGTTTTCAAGGATAGTATCTGCTCTAAGTTGTATGCGGGTTTTGCTGTTACACACTGGACAATACAACCATACCCGTCCAGACATTAAACCACCTCACTTTCCGGTTTGTTAAACACAATTTCATATTTGATCCCCTCTAAATCTTTGAAAAACATCGCATAATAATAGGGACCGTGTTCTTCAAAAATTCGTGGAGTATAAATTATATTTGCCCCTATTTCTTTGATACGCAAATAGAGCTCATCCACTTCTTTTCTTGAATTAGCTCTAAATGCCATATGGTGAAATGCTCCTGGTTTTCTTCGGTGTATAGTATCACTTTTGAAAGTTGTACGGGGTGAACATATAGCAAAATCAAAACTTTCGTTCAAATATTCAACCACATATAAATCGTGTTCTTCAATAACGGCGCTTATTTTGTCCGTCAGACTATATCCCAAAATGGGCATAAGTTTGTCATAAAACGGCTCTGCGATCTTCATATTTTTAACCGTAATTTGAATATGGTCAATAATCGGTTTCATCCTTTCCTCCTTCTAATTTGTGAGCCAATATTGTCGGCCATCTCTGGTACGCTCCATAAATCCGTACATAATAAGGTATCGTCGAATAGTCATATAATCAGCATAAATAGGCTTGAGAATTTCATTAACTTCTTGCTCACTGTATTTTTTTCCATATTCAAATTGTTCAGCTATTTTTCCAAGGATAACAACCTTTTTCTTTTCTTTGGGCGAAAAAGATTTTAGTACAAGAGGTTGAATACTGGAAAAAAAAGTCTCAACAATGTGTTGCTTTTCATCCTCTGTGATAAGATAGCGATCATCCACATAAATTGCATTATTATGAATGGGAATGATCTGTTCAGTGGTTGTTGGTTCATCCTCAAACACTAATTCATACATGGCTAAATAGAATTTAGCCTGTTTTGCCTTTTCCCTAAATGTAAAGCGTTGTCTACGAATTGTAGCCTCTGTTACATTTAATTTTTTTGCCATATCCTTATCAGACATTTTTGAATAGAACATAGCAAGTAAATCTCTCTGGTTTTGGGTTAGAGTATTATACTTTGACTCCGAGCAAAGCAACTGTGTCAAATTGCTATCGTGGGACTGACTAATGTGTTTCATTACCGCAGGTTCAGCCATAAAAAAGTTTCCCTCAATTTGAAACACCTGGCCAATATTAAATACCTGCCCACAATGATTGCAGACAAAAGCATCTTGCTCCTTGTCATACTTATACCCTTTTTTGATTTCATCAAGTGTCATTTTTCCGTAGTCCATATTTCTTCTCCTTTCTTATAAACATATTATACTTTTGTTTATTATAATTGTCAACAATGAAAAAATGACGAAATTAAATACTACTAAAACTGAAATTATGTTTCATTCACATAATTTAACCCGAAATGTAGAATGATATAGGGTGATATGAAAATGAACCAAGATGAAAGACGATTTGACTTTCATGGTTTGGGTTTGGCTATTAAGCAGGCCAGAGAAGAACGGGGTTGGACACAGGCTTATCTTGCGGAGTTAGTTGGAAAGACTGATCGCACAATTATGAGCATTGAAAACAAAGGACAGCACCCCAGTTTTAACTTATTCTTCCAGCTAGTCACTATGTTTGATATTTCCGTAGACCAATTTTTCTATACGGAAGGACACCGGGGCGAGAACAGTTGCCGTAAATCTATTGATGTCATGCTGAACTCAATGGACGAGAAAGAACTCGTTGTTATGAAAGCCACAGCAGAAGGATTGAAAAAAGCCAGAGAAACGGAGGTTCAAGAGTAAGAACCTCCGTTTTTTGCGCCATGTAGAGGAATCGCACAAAACGGCAAGCAGGGCAGGTGTGCCCACACCTGCTATTTTCTTGTGCCGCTGGCCCTGCGAAAATGCTTGTTGGGGAGCTCCCCAAACCCGCAGGACTTCGGGACAAAGTGTCCCAAAGTCCCGGCGCTTACGCTTATTGTCTGCGGCCCGGGCTACCGCTCCGGGGCCTTATTTTCCCGCCCGTCCGTGTGGCCGAGCAGATGGTCAATGTTCGCCTTGACCGCCACGGCCTGCCGCATATCCGCCTGGGCCTTGCGGTACTTTGCATAAAGGGCCTTTTTCTTTTCCGCCAGCTCCTGGCGGGTCTTTTTCATATCCGCTATTTTGGGAAGTTTCTCCCCGTTTAAGAGTTTGTTCAATGCCGCTTTCGCCGCCCGGTAGCTGGCAAGCTCCGCCTCGTGCTGGGCAAGATATTTTTTACTGTACCGGGCCGCCTTATAGCCATCAAACACAGGCCGGGTCTTGGCATAGTCTACCGTTGCCGCCATGAGCCCGGCTGTCTTTTCGAGGGCCGCCTCCGTTTCCCGCAGTTTCCCGGCCAGAGCGTGAAAGTGCTCCACCGCCGCCTCGGTGCTGGCCGCCATAGACTCATAGTCCGTAAGGCCATGCTCCCGCAGATACTGGAGGGCGGCGGCCATCTGTTTTAGATTGTAAACCTTGGCCCACCGTTCATAAGCCGGGCCCTTGCCCTCGGCCATGCGCTGTTGAATATCAATAATGAGATTAACCCGCCGGACAGGAGCCGGGGCCTCGTCCGCAAGTTCCGGGATAGGCCGCTCCCCGGCAATCACCGCCCGGATGTCCTCGGGATCAAAGCCGTCCCCAAGGGTAGATGCCCGCAGGCGGGTGGGCTTATCCTGC
>OFGF01000707.1_pt1 | contig 26065 bp, 16 predicted proteins | sample 1521711 | NCBI WGS metagenome assembly OFGF01 (sample SAMEA3504092, study PRJEB24116) | mouse gut metagenome | biome: mouse gut; feature: mouse-associated habitat; material: faeces | place: Denmark | collected 2011 | reverse complement strand
TATTTCACAAACATGCGGTTAATGTCATCCGGCTCCATCAAATATACCGACTTCTCATTCTCCGGAAGCAGACAGATCTTTCGAAGCCTCTCCCTCGCGTTTCCATGATAAGATTGTACGAAAATGATATCATCTTCTTTTATTCTGTACTCCTGCATAAACGAATGTATAAGAAAATCAAATCTGCAGTCCAGCAGCCAGTAAATTCCCCTGTCATATTCCTGAATCATCTTACGCAATCCTTCCAACTATCTGTTCGTAACACAAATTTCCAATTCTTAACGCTGCAATATCTTATTATCTATGTTACAACGCAAATCAAAACTTTTCCACAGAATTTCTTCGACATAATTCGACGTTACCAACAGCTGCATACATAAGCAATTACCGCTTGACCCTGCAAATGATGCCATTCAAAAAAACAGCATCTAAACCCTATATGGTCCAGATGCCGTTTTCCTTATTCTTTATTTTTGCATTCCATACACTTTTTTACAGCCGCACAAAAATCCTCTTTCGCAATCTGATACTTAGAGGGATCCCGCAGGATTGCCGAGGGATGATAGGTTGCGGTCATCAGGCAATGTTTTCGTTCTGTCCAGGCGCCATGCTCTCTGGTAATTTTAAAATCCGGCGAAATAATGCGCTGGGCAGCGACACGGCCAAGGCACACAATGATTCTGGGCCTTAAAAGAAAAGTCTCATATTTTAGGTATGGGAAACACGCCTCTTTCTCTTCCTCCTTGGGATCACGGTTCCCAGGAGGGTGACATTTCAAAATGTTCGTTATGTAAATTTCATCCCTGGACAGTCCGCAATCTTTCAAGAGACTGTCCAATATTTCCCCGGAGCGCCCAACAAATGGAATCCCCTGCTGATCTTCCTGCGCTCCGGGCGCCTCGGCGATTAGCATAATATCAGCCTTATAATCTCCACGCCCCATCACAGGCCGTTGCCTGGACAGGCTTAATGGACAGTGCGTACAAGATGCAATATGCTGTTTTATGTCACTCCATGTATATTGCATAATAATCTCCTTTGCAATTTATCATTTCTTTATTACATCAGATTATATCATGCTTCTTGGCAATCAGCAATTTTTAAATGCATCAACAGGAAAACTCCGCAGAAAAAACAGGAAATTCCAGTTGCCGCGCCTTTGAGAAAGCTGCCTATCCATGCGTAATCTAGCACAGTCTTTGGAATTGAAAAAAGCAATCTCACTGCTTGCTCTTTCTGTTTCAGCAACTGGGACCAAAATTCAAACTCCGACCATCTTGCTGGGATATAATCGTCTGGGATCTGCAGCCACTTTTGAAATTGCAAAAGGATCAGTGCCGCAAACAACAGCAATATGCCAAGCAAAACCATTTTTGGTCTCCAAAGCTCCTGTTTTCGGTACATTTTCCACAGCTGATACAGGAACATGCTGCTTGCTGCCACAGGCATCAGCAAGACGCAAAAACCGCAAATGCCCCGCAAAAACTCCAAATCCAAAAGATCACAAGGCAGCCCAAACTGGCTGATCCAGGCTGCCTGCTGGCCGCTGACCGATTGATTTTTCGTTCTCTTAATGGTGACCCTGTGGAGGATCTTTTCTTCTATACCTTCTTCCTGCCCGTTTTCTGCTTTTTTCGGCATCCCATTTTGAATTTTTGAACTGCGCGCCGGAATCACGGCAATTCCATTTTTTCCTGAGATCACCTTTCTGACTGTATAACGTTGCTCCTCTAAAATAATCTCCTTTCCCTCTGCAGCAACGCTTCCAAACAACATCCATGCCGCCTCCTCGTCAAGCAGGCATCCTTGCTGGTCATCCCAACTGGGCGTGCGGCAGTCTTCAAACAATAGTTCCAGACTGCCGCAGAAAATGATGACATCTGCCGGAACGCTCCGGGATAAATTTTCATTGGTCAAAGACACCTCTTCTTTCTGTCCCCAAATGCAGAATTCAAGAGGCTGTTTCTTACCGTCTGCCTGTAGATCCTCTTGCAACTGTTCCAGATACTGCTCCATCAATAATGACGCTTGATTTTCACTGACAGGCTCGCTGAGAGTGCACATGAGGCGCTCTTTGCTGCGGCTCAGCTCTCCCCAAAACATTGCAGAGAGATAAAAGAACGTCACAGACAACACTGCAAAAAGCAGGCAGCTTGCATATTTTTTCTTCATTTATTCCGCCTTTCTCCTCACTCTGCTCCCATCCCCGATCAAGCGGCTGGAACTATTGATAACCTCCTGGTCTCCTGTTAGCGTCCCCTCTGCCAGGGCAGCCTGCGAACTGTTTTTGTCGAGAACTTCCACTTCATAGCGTTTTGCCACAAATCCAGAACCCATAACCCCCTGCTCCTCTTCTAAAATGAGCACATAAGATGCTGACTGTTCCTCATGAAGGGCTTCGATCGGAAGTATGGCATGGTATGTCTTAGACTTCTGGATGATTTCTATCTCAGTCAACGTTCCTGCTTCCACAACTCCTTCCGGCAAATCAATCGTTACCTGAAGCATGTTTTTATCTTCCTCATGTTGCGCAACATTGGAAATGGCATAGCCTGTGATCTTTTCCTTCTTTCCAGAGACGGAAATCGTTACCTCGCTCCCCTTGCTGACATACTTCTCATTCGCCTTATCTACAGCCGCTATGATCCGGCATCCTTGGGATGTATCGGCAAGCCGTATCGCCGTACCCTCGGAGGTAAAATCCCCGGTAGTAACTGCAATCTGCGTCACCAGCCCCCGCACAGGAGCGGTCACCTTTCCTTCTGCCTCTTTGAGTCTCAATAGTTTTTCCAGCACAATTTGCTGCTGCTTTCTGGTAATTTCGTTCTGTTGTCTTGTGCTATCCGAAGCAGTGCTAACAGAAGCGTCCTCTAGCGCTCGCTGTGCGCTTTTAATATTCTCAGATCGGCCGGAAAGCGCATTATCATATACTGCCTTTGCCTCCGCCGCAGCCTGTTCCAACGCTTGTCTTTTTGCTTCCCATTCTGCCACAGAGCTCATCGCCTGGGTGTCTGCGCTGTCTTCTTTACTGCCGTCCTCGGTCTCTTGGCTTTCATTATTCTCTTGCTCAGGTTCTGCTTCTGGATTCTGATGATCTTTCGCCTCTTTCCTCCCCTCCGTCTCTGCGGTAACTTTATCCTGTCCTTGGTCTGCCGTGGAGTTTGGGCTAGTCTGCAAAAACCGCTGCAATTCCTGTTCTGCCCAGTCCCAGTCTGCTTTTGCCTGCGTCACGGCGGCATTCCCCTGCGTTACAGCAGAATTATAATCCTCGATTGCCCGGTTTCTGGCATTTTCCTGGTTCTGCCGTTCCACGCTCTGAGCACTCTTTAGATCCTGGTCCTGAAGCTTAAGCTTTTCAAGCTCCTGCTGCACCGTCAATATCTGCTCCTCTAATTCCTCCAGATCTACCAGAAATAATACCTGCCCCTCTTCCACAGACTGACCCTCTTGGACACAGATTTCTTGGACTCGCTGTCCGCTTTTTGTGTAAACCGCAATCTCTTTTCCTGCTTCCACCCTGCCGCTTGCGCTGACTTTATGATCAATCGTTCCTGTGGAGATCTTTATGGTTTCCACCTTTGCCATGGCTGCGCCGCCAAATGCCCTTGATAAAATTGTAAACACCAGCATCACTGCCAGAAAACCACCGAATATGCCGAATATTTTTTTTCTGTCCATGGATTCGTTTCCTTTCCAACTACTGCTATTCTTTCACTGCGCCCGCCATAATTCCCTGCTCCAAATAATCCTGCCCTCCCAAAAACACCAGCACTGCCGGAAGAAACGTGACCACCGAAGCCGCAAACGTCATGCCCGATTTACCCACATTCGTAATATCCGGCAGAAAAATCGACAGCGGATACAAGCTTTTGTCTTTTAAAAATGTCATCGGCTGCTCAATGAGACTCCAATATTCCAAAAATCCCAGCACTAGAGAGGCAATTACCCCAGAGGATCCCACTGGAAGCGCAAGATACACAAAGAGCTGCCATTCTCTGGCGCCGTCCAGCTTCGCCGATTCGATTAGACTGTCTGGTATCTCTGTAAAAAAACGGTACATGATAAATACTGGAAATGTAGAAAATGCTCCTGGCAAAATAATTCCCCACAGGCTGTCTGTCAGCTTCAGACGGTCTAACACTAGATAATCGGAAAGCATTAGCACTTGAAAGGGCATCAGCATTAAAATCATATAAATCAGGAAACATCCCTTTTTTCCTGGAAAATCATGCTTGGCAAACCCCCATGCCGCCATGGTTCCCACCACAAGCTGTCCCGCCAGGACTCCGACAGTGATTTTGGTTGAATTCCAGAACATGACAAAGAATTCCGGGGAGTCTAAAAATATTTCCACATAATGTCTCAAGGTTGGATACTGGGGCAAAAGCGGAACATCCACAAATCCCTCTTTGCCTGCGATCACCGGTCCCAAATATTTTGCCAGCTCGTCGTTTCCCATCAGAGAGCTCGCAAGCAGGAAGAATACCGGATAAAGCGTCAAGAATCCCAATATACCCAAACTCCCCCATAAGACTGCCTTTGAAATCTTTGCTCCATGTCTCATCCTTTCTTTTTCCTTTCTTCTAACACTCTTTTCCATCATTACGCCGCTCCAACGCTCTTTGAAACAGCAGGATCAATAACAGCAGCACAAGACTTTCCAGCACTGCTGCAGCCGCCATCTTGTCAAAGGAAAAGCTGCGAAACCAGTTGTTGAATAAATGCTGCATCATATAAATGCTCTCATGGGGATAATCCCCTGCTACCAAATAAGCTTCCCGGAACACTTTAAAGGAATTAAGGAATGATAAAACTGTAATCGTATAAAAAGAAGATCTCAGGTTCGGCAGTGTGATTTTAAAGAAGCACTGCCACTCTCCAGCTCCATCCACCCTTGCCGCCTCATAGATGTTTTCAGAAATACCGCTAAGGCCAGCCATCCAAAGCACAATGTCATATCCCAGGTTTTTCCACAGATAGCTTCCCACTAAAATCCAGAATGCGCTCTCATCGTTCATCCAGTCTGTTCCGCTGGCAGAAAACCGTGACAGCCAGTGATTTACCATTCCCTGAGAATGAAAGAGCAGCCGCCACATCAAAGCCACGGAAACTGCCGGCAGCGCCATCGGAATCAGAAATGCGCTCTTAATCACTCCGCCATATTTGCTGCGGTATATAATCACTGCGCACAGAAGCGCCGTCAGGATCAGCGCCGGAATGCAACACAATGTAAAGCGCAGCGTATTTTTTACAGCAAGAAGAAACGCCGTATTTTCCAGCACAGTGCGGTAATTCTCCAATCCTTTACATTGGTTGTCTACCGCCCCGAAAAAAGAGCGGCGGACAACATCTGCGTAGGGCAGGAGATAAAACGCCATCACTCCCAGAAAACTCGGAAGTATCCATAAAAATCCCTGAAAGCTTTTACGGCTTGCTGTGATTTTCGAACGCCTGGCCTTAATCAATTGGTACGTCTTCTTCATGACCCCACCCATGTCTTTCCATATTTTCTGCGGTAAACATCTTGCTCTTTACTTTAAATATTAACCTTTTGTTGCAAACATCTTGCTCTTTACTTTAAATATTTACTTTCTATGATAAGCACGCTGCTCCACCAGGCATATATTTACGTTCTGCAACCAGCATGCTACTCTGCCAAGTATATATTGACCTTCTGCATAATGGCGTCGGCAGCTTCTTCGGGGGTGATTTCACCTTTGAGGACTTTTTCACCCTGTTCTGACACTGCGTCTTTGATTACGTCATCCCGAAGCGCAGGAGTGTCCACGGATTCTGCAAGATCTGTAAGCTTCTTAATCTCCTCTTCTGGCGTCGAAACCATGGCGTAATCCAAAATCTCATCGATGTCGTCACCAGAACCTCCTACGCAAACCAGATTCTCTTTTCCCTGATACTGATGACCGTCAATCACGCTGCGAAACGCCTCTTTTTCCACCGGGAGTCCTCCCGACTGTGAAATCTTCTGTGATTCATGAGAAAACAAATATCTTAAAAACTGTTCCGCTGTCTCTGGCTGATTGCTCTTGCTGCTAATTCCCAGGATCATAGAAGGTACAAAGACATTCTCTGCCTGTCCTGGCATCAGCCCGTAGCTTCCATCTTTGAGCTTGTTATTCACTGCAGATAACATTCCATAATCCATTTTTGCAAATAATCCAATGTTTACCTTTGTTCTTCCAAACGCAAGGTCAAAATCCCCATAACTGAACAATATTTTTTTTATTTCTTCCGTATTGCCTGTATTTCCATCGCTCGTAAAGCTAACTGACATACCCTGTTGATTTGCATTGGCGTCATATTCCCCATAAGCATTTTTGAGGCTCGTAAGAAATTCTGTAATTTTTGCCACATCTAATGTTTTGTCTTCTTTCTGCCATGCCGCACCGCAAGTATACCAAAATTTTTCTATCACATACTTCGGCTCCATTCCAGCAAGAACGCCCTTGCGACTGGTAAACGAATCAAACGCCTCCCCAGGCTTGTAATCGGCGCTGCCGCCCTGCGCCATGGGAAGCATGAATCTGGCGGGAGCTGCACAGATTTGCCCTTGTTGATTCTGATATGCATGTAAGATATTTTCAAAATAACCACCCTCTTTTGAGATCATCGAAGAGAGATCTTTTAAAATCCCCTTTTCGATATACGTTTCCACTGGCATTCCATCTAAAATCAGCAGATCTGGGCCCTTGCCCGCCATAATTTCCGTAGTCAGCGTCTTTAATGCATCAGAAACATTGACGGCGTTCTCCTCTGACATGGCGGCCTGGTAATTGACATAGACGTCTGTGTGGTCTTTCTGGAAACGGGTGATAGACTGTCTCATTTCCCTGTTATCATATAAGGAATACACCTTTAGCTCCTTGTCTGGTTTTGCAGGCGTGTCTGCTGAGTAAGTATATTTTAACAGTGCAATGCCCGTGGGCGAGTCAGAATTCTCATCGTTTGCCGCCACCAAAAAATTCTGTTCATCTAACATCGCCATCACGATCGGATAAAACGAGGGCGCTCCCATAGAGTTCATGCTTCCGTCAATTAACTGCTCCATCACGCTGCCGCCAAACTTATAATGATAAAGCCCTCCCCTGGCGACGCCATATACGCTCTCTCCCTGATTTATGGTGTCCACCGCCTGAAAAAAACCTGACTCGGCAGCGCCTTTTTGCAGTGTTTCTTCTGTTGAAATCTGTTGCCCTGTTTCTGAATCAAATAAGAGCACTTCCTTGTTGCTAAATACCAGTATTTTCTTTCCCGCTGCATATACCTGGTGCGATTCCATAGAACCGTCAAATTGATACGTTTGTCTCAAGCTCCCATCTGCTGTGCTGATCTGGTAAACATTATCAGAAATATCCTTTGCCAATACTTGGTCATTGCCCAGAAATTGAATGTCCATAATCAAATTGGAGATGCTCGCCCCCATTTCTTGCGAATCTTCCTCTGCCTGATTCTCAGGTTCCTCATCTGGCAGATCTTCCGCAGTTACTTCGAATGAATTGGACATGGCGCCCTCTGTGTTAACACTTGGGAGCTCAAACGGAATGCGGCTTGCTTTGCCATTCTGATCAAGCAGATACAGCACCGCAAGGATCCCGCCGCCCTTTTGAATTTGATTGTAGGCGCATACCGCCTGCCCGTCAGAAGACAATGCGGCACGGTCTGAATAGCCCTGATCGCTGTCCTGAAGCTCTGTAGGGAAATCATATGCTTTTTCCCAGCTCGCTCCCTGGTCCTTGGAATCCCAGGCTCCCTTAGAGCCATCATCGCCATTGGAGCCAATGATTCGCAGCGTCCCATCCTCTAATTTCTTCATATCGTAAATAGTTCCAAATACAATGCCCGTATCAATTTCTTCCTCCAGGAACCGTCCCATGGCAGATTCTTTGCCGCCGTTTTCGGTATTAATTGCTTCTGTCTTCGTCCCGTTTGTATTTTGTCCTGCTGCCCCGCTGGTTCCCTCCTGACCCTCTTTGCCACAGCCGGCCAGTGTGGCGCAGATCAAAAACGCCAAAAGCAAGATTGCTGTGATCTGTTTGATTCTCTTATGATTCATACGTTACCTCCTTTAAAGCCTTTCTATTGGAATCTGCAGACAGGATATCACAGAAATCTCTAACCTTTCTCTAAATAGAGAAAGATTTTTTAGAGATTAATTAGAGATAAGTGTGATATACTGATCTCATAAGAGGGAGGAAAAAAGACGATGCGAATACTGATTATTGAAGATGACAAATCCCTTGCAGAGACACTGCGCTTTCAATTGGAACAGCGTCATTTCGAGACCGACGTATGTTATGACGGGGAAGAAGGACTGCATTTTATAGAACAGCAGTCCCATGATTTAATTTTGCTTGACCGGATGCTCCCGGTTCTGGATGGTATTTCCGTACTGAAAATTACGCGAGAAAAGAACATATCGACGCCGATTATTTTTGTCACCGCCCTGGGCGCTCTAAATGACAAGATTACCGGGCTTGACTGCGGAGCGGATGACTACCTCGTTAAACCTTTTGATTTCGAAGAACTCCTGGCCAGGATACGCTGCATCTTAAGGCGTCCACCAAAATGGGAGGGACGAAAGCCATTAGTTCTAGGGGATATCTCTTATGATGTGCAACAGAAAAAACTCTGCTGCAAAGATCTCTCTTGCTCCCTCTCTGCCAGGGAAGGAGATCTCTTTGAATTCTTTCTGCACAATCCAAGGCAGACCATCCCCCGCGCCTCTCTGCTTGCAAAAGTTTGGGGACCAGACGCAGAGGTGGAAGACGGAAATCTTGACAATTACATCTATTTTCTACGCCGGCGGCTCAAAAGCGTTCAAAGCTCGATCCAGTTAAAAACGGTCCGGGGCATCGGCTATCAGCTGGAGGTATGACATGTTTCAAAAACTTCATATCCAGCTTACGTTTCTTTGTACTTTGGCAAGTGGCATGATACTGGTCTTGATGTCCCTGATCTGTCTTTGTTTCTGGGAATCAGAATCTCGAAAGAGCCATTTTTCAGATTTTCAGATTAATAGCACTCTGCTAGTCAATCATTTGGACAGCCAGTCTATTCTGTCCCGGGACTGGCTGGCACAATTTTGCGTCGATACAGGGTTTGAAATAGACATCCGGGACAAAGGCATTAAATTAGCGTTTGAGACGCTTTCTCCCCGGACACTGGATGATGACATTTTTACGCTAGCCAGGGAAAGGGCCCATGCTGAATACTCCGTATTAGAAGAATCGATAACTCCGAATTCCATCTTGTCCACACATGCCGACTTTTCACTAGAATGGAACGGCGAAGATTATTATGCCTCTGTCGCCATGATTCCCAAAAACGGCGGCGTGCTCAATATGGCGGTCCTATTGCCTTTGACAGATTTACACGCATCTTTCATTCTGCGACGCTTTTTATTTGCAGGGGCGGATCTTTTTGGGCTCCTGCTTTTAGGACTTTTCTTTTGGTTCTTTACCTGGCGCATGATGCAGCCTTTGATCCGCAGTCGTCAAAAACAGGTTGAATTTATCGCTTTTGCATCCCATGAGCTGCGCTCCCCCTTGACGGTAATGCTGTCCGCCCTGTCTGCCATGCGTCACGCCCCTCCCCAGGAAGCAGCGCATTTTGCCGAAACAATTCGGCAGGAAGGAAAACGCATGGGACGGCTGATTAACGATATGCTGATGCTCTCAGGAACCGACAGCTCCCATTTTACGATACAAAAGTCAGCGGTAGAACTGGACACCCTGCTGCTGTCCGCCTACGAAAAATTTGAACCACTGGCAAAGAAAAAGCTTATTTCCTTAAGCGTCACTCTTCCAGACGAACTGGTGCCGCCTTGTTTTTGCGACAGAGAACGCATTGAGCAGGTACTTTCCATCCTTTTAGACAACGCACTAAGCTACACGCCTCTTGAAGGAACTATCTCTCTGGCACTAGAAGTTTGCGCTGATAAATTTGTGATTCGGGTCTCAGACAGCGGGATTGGCATTCCTGATTCAGAAAAAGACGCAGTTTTTGACCGTTTTTACCGATGTGATAAATCACACAAGGATAAAGAACATTTTGGACTCGGGCTGTGCATCGCACAGGAGATTATAAAGGCGCACCGGGGAAAAATCCAGGTAGAAGACACATTAGGCGGCGGAGCTTCTTTTGTGGTTATTTTATTGTAAGTTGATCAAATGTCCCAATAACTGGTTACTGTTCCAATTTGATCCATGAAGCATCCCCTATCTTTTTGATCATTCTCAACAGCCTTCCTTACCACCCCAGCAGATTTAAAATCTCTTCCCGGGTAAGCTTCACGCCCTCGAAGCCTTCTGTTCTCAAAAGCTGTTCTGCAAGCTGGCTCTTCTTTTGTTGCAGCTTCAAAATATGCTCCTCTATGGTGTTCCTGGCAATCAGCTTATACACCGTCACCGGGTTTTTCTGTCCAATGCGGTGCGCCCGGTCTGTTGCCTGGTTCTGCACCGCCACATTCCACCAAGGATCATAGTGAATCACCAAATCAGCCGCCGTAAGATTGAGCCCAGTTCCTCCAGCTTTCAAAGAAATGCAAAATACTGGCACATTTCCCTGTTGAAATTTCTCTACCAATTCCTCCCGTTTCTCCTTGCTCGTGGCACCTGTAAGGCTGAGAAAAGGAATATGCTGCTCTTGCATTTTCTGTTGCAGCCTTGACAACATGCTGGTAAATTGAGAAAACAGCAATACCTTATGTCCTCCCTGCAGTGCATTTTGCAATAATTCAATGCACATGACAAGTTTTGCCGATTCCTCTTCGTAATTCTCATATACCAGCGCTGGATCGCAGCAGAGCTGACGGAGCCTGGTGAGCTCGGACAAAATCTGTATCTTCTGAGAGGCAAATTCTGCTTCTGACTGTCCCTCAAGCATGATCTTGATGCGCTGCACATGGGCACGGTAAAGCCTCTCTTGCTCTGTTTCCATCTTTGCAAAAACTGCTTGCTCCAATTTCGCTGGCAAATCTTTTAACACGTCTTGTTTAAGCCTGCGCAGCACAAAGGGGCGTATCATGTTCCGCAGACGTTTTGAAGCCTCCTGCTCATGGTTGACGACAATCGGGACTTCGAGCTCTTCCCGGAATTTATTATAAGAAAATAAGAATCCTGGCATCAGATAGTCAAAAATGCTCCACAGCTCGCTCAAACGATTTTCAATAGGCGTCCCCGTCAGCGCAACTTTAAATCCCGCCGTTATCTCTTTCACTGCCTTTGCCGCCTTGGTGGCATGGTTTTTGATATGCTGCGCTTCATCTATAATCTGATATCCAAAACGGCAGCCTGCATAACTAGGAAGATCCCGGCGCAACAAATCGTAGGAAGTAATCAGAACATCCCCTGTTTTGGCGCTGCAAATCCGTTCCATTCGCTCTGATGCCGTGCCAGCAACTGCGACCGCAGCAAGTTGCGGCGCAAACCGCTGAATCTCTTTTTCCCAATTGTAAATCAAAGAAGTAGGGCATACAATTAGCGCAAACTGGTCAAACGCCGCCCCCTCTTGCCATTCCGAAAGTAAGAAAGCAATTACCTGCAGCGTTTTTCCCAGACCCATGTCATCCGCAAGAATCCCCCCAAAACCATTCGCATGCAGTGTCTTTAGCCAGAGGAATCCCTGTTTTTGATACTCCCGAAGCACTCTGTCCAAAGATGAAGGCAGTTTAAAGTCATTATCCTCTACGGTCTTCATATTTCGTATCAGTGCACGGAAATTCTGATCCTTGACAGCGTAAAAGCCTCGCTGGTTTTTCATTTCCTGATCAAGATACAGCGCCCAGTATTTTGGCAATTGGACTGTCCCATGTTCCCACTGCCTTGACGCTATTCCAGCGCCGTCTTGAAGCCTGGAAAGTACAGAAAGACCGTCCTCGCCCATGCTGAAAAAATCGCCGCTTTTGAGTCGGAAAAATTTGCGTCTGCGCCGATAAGAAGACAAGATTTCCACAAGCTCTGACAAGGAAAGTTCTGAGCTGTCCAAGGTTAGCTCTAGCAAATTTTCTTTCAAAGACACACCGACCGAAATCTCCGGCGCACACTTTACACGGATAGATTTTATAGTGTCGCTTACATACACTGTGCCAAGTCTCGACAATTGCTCCACGCCCACAGTCAAAAGCTGATACAAGCCGTCCTCATCTTCCATGAGAATCATCTGCATTTTCTGGGGATCCACATTGTCAAACCAGCATCGTACCTGTTCCCTGGCTTTTAATTCTTCCAATTCATCCCGGTAATCTAGCATTTTGACTTTTTCAAACACATTGTATTTCTTCTCGCCATACAATGCATACATTTCACAAGTTACCGTATCTTTGTCTGGGGCATCCAGATAAAGCTCATACTCTGGCTTTGGCGGCAAAAAATCTTCTTCTCGAAACTGCTGCTTCTCCACCAGGTAACGGCGTTTCAGTACCGGGAGCAGTTCCCGGCAAAACATCGGCAGCTCCGCTTTGCCCACAAAAAACTCATCATATTTGTATTTATGCAAGTAATCCCAAAACGGCTCAATTTCTCTAGCTTCTTCCGCTGGCATCCGAAAAATAAGTCCCTCGCTCCACACATAACAGCACGTTCTTCCAAAAGTATAAAATACGGATTCCGCTTCCAGGACCGCCCCTCCCTCCACGCCGCAGATCTTAAGCTTCGGAAAGTATGGTTCCTTGGATAGGCGCCACATTCTTCTGGGGGAAAAATTCATTTCCACTGCAAGCTCCATATCTCCCAACGCCTCAAAAAAGCTGTCGAGATTCCCGCTGTGAATAGTCACAAAACGCCCTTTTTTATTATCGTAATATTCCAGGTTTTGGCTTACTGTCCTGCGCACCTCCGCCTCCTGCAAGAGAAATTTAGCAATCGGCCTGCATTCCTCTGTAAAGGCCTCTAAGGTATGGTAAAATTCTAGCTCCTTTCCATAGGATACAAATTCTCTGCGTTTTAAAGCGTCTGCAAATATCTGGGTGTTTTTCAACACATATTTCCTGCGGCTTCCTATCGTAAACTCCGCATGAATCTGTCCATAGGAAATCTGCAAGAGCGGCAGCAATTCGATAGTCCCATTGATCTGAGCCTGTTGCAGCGACAGCCGTTCTTTCTCTTTATATTGTCCAATTAACTGGCTTACCCCATAGCTGCTGCTACGCCCTGGCATAATCCCTCTGCTTGCCGAGGAATCTGGATTTACAATCTTTTCCTGGGATTTGGGGTATGAAGACTCCATAAAATCGTCACCCATGGCAAAAATGCTTCCTTTCCTTTTATTCTTGCGAGCAATGAGCCAAGCGACTGCTTGCAGACATTTGGCGAATGCCGCCAGGGTCAAATAACCCGCAGTAAACTGGCATGGTATTTGACTACCTCTATCCTTTACAGTATAGCTTTTTGCATCCATGGATGCAATATTACTCTTGATTTGAGTTTCGCCATTTTGCAATTCATAGCGCAAAAAAAGGGGGGTATCGCACGAAGGTATTTACTTGGTCAAAAGGTCTTGCCGCTGATGCGGCAAAGACAGAATGCACAAAAATCACTCTGGAAAGCTAGCTTTCCAAGATGACTTTTGTGTATTTTGTTTGCATTGCTTTGTAATGTAAACCTTTTGAACAGGTAAATATCTTCGTGTGATATCCCCCTTTTGGCGCTATAAATTGCAAAATGGCGAAACTCAAATACTCTTGATAAGTAAAGCTGCGTGATTGATTTTTCTTTGATTCTGTTTTATAATCTCATGAGAAACAACAGATAGTGAAACCATGGATCACATCTTTGGCCTGGCTAAGAACTGCAGCTTTTTTAGAAAGGACTTCTTATGACACAAAAAAAAGCAATTTTGCTGGTAAGCTTCGGCACCAGCTATTTAGAGAGTAAAGAGAAAACCATAGACAGGCTTCTGGCGGACGTGGCAGAGACATTTCCTGACATTCCTCTCTATCAGGCGTGGACCAGCAACATCATTATTAAGATCCTAAGAACACGCAGCGGCCTTTACATCCCCACTTTGCCAGAAGCCATGGAAACGATTGCGGCAGACGGCGTGGAACATCTGATCATCCAGCCTACCCATTTCCTCAACGGCCTCGAAAATGACGAGATGATACGCACCATCCAGGCACATGCCCCCGATCATCTGCAACTTGCCTTCTGCGATCCTCTGCTGACCACCACCGAAGACCACAGAGAAGTCCTAGACTGCCTGTTGTCAGAATACCTGCCGCTCTCCTCAGAGGAAGCAATGGTCTTCATGGGACACGGCACCACGCACCATGCCAATTCCGTGTACGCCGCCCTAGACTATATGCTGAAAGAAACGGCGCACCCTAATATCTTCATGGGAACCGTTGAAGCCTATCCCGGCTTAGACACCCTGATTGCGCAAGTTAAAAAAACCTCTGCAAAGCGGGTGCATCTGGTCCCGTTTATGCTGGTGGCAGGGGATCACGCCAATAACGATATGGCTGGAAACCATAAAGATTCTTGGAAATCACGATTTGAAGCCTGCGGCTATGAAGTAATCTGTCATTTAAAAGGATTGGGAGAATTACAAGGCGTTCGAAACATCTACCTAAAGCATCTAAAAAGAGGGACCATGGACCAGTGATTAAAATCCCACTGATCCATGGTCCCTCTTTTCAAGCATTGAGATATGCCATTATGTTATTTCCTTCCGGCCTGCCATTTCATTCCCCAGCCAAACGCCTTGTCTAAAGCCTCGTGTCCCCGATAGAACTGAACGATTTTTTCAACGCTGAACGTCTGGTCATCTTGATTCTCAAACAACGCCAGACCGCACATAATCTCAGATGAATGAAAGGAATCCATCTTCACGACAAGATCTTCTGCTCCTGGATATTTAATGGTTACAATGGCGTCTGCCTGCTGCCAATTGGCTACGCCTTCGTATATAAAGGTATACACAAGTATTCTCTTGATCTCTGCAATTTTGTCTCCGTTGATTCGAAGGTTTTCTCCTGCCGCAGCTGCGCCTGTCCTGTCATCTCCATCCAAGGCGATAAACGGAGGATGATTTAAAGAGCCAAAACAGTTCCCCAGAGCCTGTACCGTTCCTTTTCTGCCATCTTTGAGCTCAAACAAGCAGCCCAAGTCTAAGTCGATCCCCTGATTGCTCGCAAATAAGCTGGAGAGAAATCCTTTTTTCTGTGGTCTTGCATTCCAATTCAAGTTGACAAGAATTTCTCCCAATCCTGCCGATGATTTCTTTTCCAAGCTTACTTTTTGTCCCTTTTGTAAATTAATTGCCATAACTTCCTCCTTTCAATCAATATTGAAATACCGCTACGCCGTATGCTGGAAGAGGATAAGCAAAGGAAAACGGACGATTGTCACATTCTTTCTTCACTGCTTTATACTCCAGCGGGCGTTTCGTCCCCTGTCCGCCATACTTCTTATCGTCGCTGTTAAAGATCAGCTTATACTGCTTTCTCACAGGCACGCCGACCCGGTAATCCTCCCATTCCATTGGCGTAAAATTGCAGACAAACAAGAGATTGTTCTTGCCATTTTTACTTTTACGCACAAAGCTAAATACACTGCGGAAATTATCGTCTGGATTAATCCATTCGAAATTCTCTGGTGCACTGTCTGCCTGATACATTGCCGGATATTTCTGGTACAGATGCAGCAAATCCTTGACATAGGTCTGAAGCTGAAGATGCTCCGGTTCCTGCAACAGGAACCAATCCAGCTCACGCTCCTCGCTCCACTCACGGAGTTGCCCGAACTCTTGGCCCATAAACAGCAGCTTCTTGCCAGGATGTCCCATCATAAATGCATAGCCAGCTTTAAGGTTTGCAAATTTATCCATTCCTAGGCCAGGCATCTTATTAATCATCGAACATTTCAGATGAACCACTTCATCATGCGACAATACCAGGATATATTGCTCGCTATGGTTATAGCTCATCGCAAATGTCATCCTGTTATGATTATCCTTGCGGAAATAGGGATCCAATTTCATATAATCCAGGAAATCATGCATCCAGCCCATATTCCACTTATAGCTGAAGTTCAGCCCGTCATCCTCCACTTTCCCGGTAACTTTGGGCCATGCCGTAGATTCTTCGGCAATCATCATAGCGCCCGGATTTCTTCCAAGAATCAGCGTATTGATATGCTTGAAGAATTCAATGGCTTCGAGATTCTTATTGCCGCCATACTTGTTAGCAACCCACTGCCCGTCTTGTTTTCCATAATCGAGATACAGCATCGAAGCCACAGCGTCCACCCGAAGCCCGTCAATATGATAATGTTCGATCCACATCAAAGCGCTGCCGATCAGGAAATTCTTTACCTCCGTCTTACCATAATCAAAAATCTTAGTTCCCCAGTCTGGATGTTCTCCTTTTCTAGGATCTGCATATTCATACAGACAAGTTCCGTCAAATTCTGCAAGGCCATGGGCGTCCCTTGGGAAATGCGCCGGAACCCAGTCTAAGATTACGCCAATGTCATTCTTATGCAGATAATCTACCAAGTAGGCAAAATCCTCTGGCGTTCCATATCTTGAAGTAGGCGCATAATAACCAGTAACCTGATATCCCCAGGAACCATCAAAAGGATATTCTGAGATTCCCATCAATTCCACATGCGTATAGCCCATTTCCTTTACATAAGAAGTAAGTCGTTGTGCAAGTTCCCGATAAGTGTAAAATCCATCGTCTTCTCTGCCCGGATGGCGCATCCAGGATCCAGGGTGTACTTCATAAATTGCCATCGGCTGGGTATGAACGTCTTTACATGCCTGACGCTTTTTCATCCACTGGTCGTCGGTCCACTTAAAACTATTGATGTCTGCAATCCTGGACGCCGTGCCAGGGCGAAGTTCTGCATAATTTGCATAAGGATCCGCCTTATAGAGCCCCCTGCCATCTGGCGTTTCAATATAAAACTTATACATTTGCCCCACTGCCGCTCCTGGGACAAATAACTCGTAAATTCCCATAGGCTCCAGGCGGGTCATCTCGTCTGCATCTTCCTTCCAGTCATTAAATTCCCCAATCACAGACACCTTATGGGCATTGGGCGCCCAAACAGCAAAATACACCCCTTCTTTCCCTTTTTCTTTGGCAGGATGCGCCCCTAACTTCTTATAAATATCATAGTGGGTTCCCTGACCCAGATAATACATGTCTAATTCTGTAAAATGTTCCATACCTCTCACTCCTGTTTCCTTATTCTTCAAAATCCTTTTCCCGCAGATACAAATATCCCTCAGGACTAAATTTCTTTCCGCCAAAAAGCTTTTTAAGCCCGCCCCGTTCAGCGCTATGAATCGCTTGATCCATAATCTCTTTTACTTCCGTGAGCGTCGTAGCTTCATCCAGCTTTTGAATATTGCTGATACGGTTGTATAGCGCCAATATCCCCATATCATCAATCTCGCATTCCTGCTCCGCCGCATATGCTTTGGCAAACTCCACAAGCTCATCACTTGTAAACACTGGTATCTTAATTCGTTCCGTAAATTTCCGGGCAAAATTCATATCTTGGCCAAGCGCTTTGTCAATCCCTTTCCTGGTATCTTCCATAATGACCAGCAGTCCCTTTGTATCCTGTTCCATCAAAAGGGATAACCTGGTAGCTGTCTCTTTGGAAATCTGTCCAGCCTTCTCAATGATCAGATACCCGCCCGCAACTGCTTTCATAAGCTGTGGCAGATCTTTTTGATTCAAAGTCTCGCCTGTGATTTTGCCCACCTTTCCTCGAGAATGCTTTTCCATCCTCTTGATCGCTTTGATTAAATCTGTCGCAAGAACTGTTTTACCGCTGCCCCGCCCGCCAGTGATTAAAATGTTGCCGCTAGAAGAGCTATGATCTTTTTCTTTGCGGTTAAGCGCTCCTTCCAGCACCTGGCAAAGCTGCTGTTCCATCCCGGTAATAGGGACAAAGTAAGAAAAAATCTCTTTTTGCTCCTCACTTAATTTGCGGATATGTTCTTCAGGCTCCTCAATCTGAATTTTAGGAAGCTCCGCTTTCTTTTCCCTGGATTCTTTTGCCGCCTGAAATACAGACTGAAGATATTTTCCTGCATCGTTTTCCTCCTGGGATTCTGTGTCCTGAACTGCCTGCTGTTCAATCAGCTTTTCCAAGGATTCGATTGGCTTTGGCTGATCTTGTTCCTTGGAAGAAAACTTTTTTGAGGAATTGTTTAGCTTACTTTTGCGCGCTTCTCTCTTTTTTCTCTCACTCTCCCGTTTCATCTCCGCTAAATATTCTTCCGGCATCGACTCGCCTAAGATTCTTGCCGTCTCCTCCCAACTGGATAATTTATCCGTGTCCAAGCTAGGAGATGGATTCCTTTGGGAATCCTGCCTGGCCTCCGGCTTCGACGGATGTTCTGCCTCAGAAACGTCTGTCTGTGCGAGATGCTCCTTGCCTCCCTTGATTTCCTTTTGAAGCGAGATATCCTCTGACACGGCGCCAGCCCTGGTTATCTGTCTTTCTTTTGGCATCTGACCTGCTTCGGAAAGAGACAGCGTTTCCTTTGACAAGCTTTCCCCTGACTCTGCCTCGGGGCTTGGCTGCTGTTCTTTTGTCCAGAATTCCTCCTGAACCGGCTTTGATTCCTGCTCATAGCCCCAAGATTCTTCTTCAATTGCTTCCTGCCCATGCTGCCAAGATTCCTCCCGCACTGGCTTCTGCCCAGGTTTTTGCTCATACTGCCAAGATTCTTCAACCGCATCCTGCCCATGCTGCCAAGATTCTTCAACTGCTTTTGGACCTGGTTCCTGCTCATAGTCCCAAGGTTCTTCTGGCACTGTTTCAAAACCAGGCTCCTGCCCATATTGCCAAGCTTCTTCAACTGCTTCTTTCTCATGCTGCCAAGGTTCTTCCTGAACTACTTCCTGCTCATAGAGCCAGGCTTCTTCCCGAACTGGCTCCTGCCCGTATTGCCAAGATTCTTCTGGCACTGTTTCCTGCCCGTACTGCCAATCTCCCTGCTCTTGCGACATAGGAAATTCTTCCTGATACTGCGTCTGCCCCTCTGCCTGCTGCCACTGTGATCCATACTGCGGGACATTCTGCAGATACCGCTCCGCCAACAGTTCCTGAGGCGTAGCGCCTGCCTCCAATTTGGGAATAATCTCGTTGAGCCGTTCTAACAGCTCTTGTGCCTCCTGCAATGCCCGGACCTTGGCAGAAACAAGCCTTCGCTCTTGGGCTGTCGCCATCGCTGCCTCTGCCGCCTGCCTGGTACGCTCCCATTCTGCCAGCACATCCTCAATCTCCATCTGTCCATTGACCTGCGGCTCCCGAACCATGCCTCCTTGGACAGACATATAAACTTGTCCATCACGGTCCTCTGCAAGCAACTCTTCAAAATCATTTTTCAACGAGCCGTCGATCTCTTCATCCGTCTCAATGTAACCATAGACACCTTCCTCGACTACTGGCTCTTCCTCTTCTGCTGCCGCCTGCAGGTACGGAATTTCCTCCACCATCTTTTTAATATTGTCCATGGTGTCGCTTACGCTTTCCTTACTGTTGGCATCCATAATCTGCTGCATGCTTTTGGCAATTTCTGCCTGGAGATTCGATGTATTGAACCTCCCGCTCCCGACAGCGAGATTGGGAATCTTGACGGTCTCTTGAATAATCTCTCCTGATTCCAACATATCCGTTGGACGCACTTCCACAATTCCGTCACGGAACTGCTTGAACTGCCGGTATTTGTCCTCCTGCTCCTGGGTCAGGGGCTGATAGATCATTTTCAGCTCCAATGCTTTCTCAACATATTTTCCATCACCGAACCAAAGCACCAGTTCGTCGCAAACCTCTACGCATCGACCGCCATCGCCAAAGCGGTGATATAAGTACGCAAGTTCAAATGCCCATTCTTCTGTATATTCCCGGCTTTTGAACTCTTCTAGAATGCCAATCAGCTCTGGCAGCTGCGCGCCGCTTAGCTTGGCAATCTGATACCGAAGTATATATTTCTGATTATCATAGGGGGCAACCTCCAGAAATTCTTCATAATGCTCTTTCGCTTCCTCCACATTGCCCATTTTCAGGGAAACCAGCGTTAAGCGATACAGTATATTCCTGCCCACTGCTGCGCGGTCATATGCCATCAAAAGAATTTCATGGCTCTCCTCATATCTTTTGTTCCTGTCATAAATCTCTCCCACCATGAACAGTGTTGCTGAACTCTTTACCTTCCTCCAGTTAATAGAATCTGCAATTTCTGCCGCTGTCTCATAGTCTTTGCTTTCCACCAGACTCTTTAACTGTTCCAGTTTTAGCTTGTATTCGTATTTATCCAACTATTTCACCTCAGAATTATGTTAAAAGGTACACTACCCCTGATTATCGTCCATATTACCTATAGTTTAACATATTTCCCCTGCAGATGTCAAAAAATCTATTTCTTCTTTCGTTTTTGAACTTTGTTCTGTCGCCATCTGCGCGTTTTGCCAGGATCTTTTTTGTGACTTGGTTTCGCTTCTTCCTGGTAAGTGACCAGCACATTTTGATCCAGATCCACCTTTTCTGCTGAAATATAACACTGGCTGTCCAAGGGAAGCTGTTTTTTCCCAATCAGGTAATTCAACATATTGCGTATCACATAGAAGATCACTGCGAACAACGGAACACCGATAATCATCCCTGGAATTCCCAAAAATCCGCCGCCGACTAAAATGGCAAACACCACCCAAAACGAAGACAACCCCGTAGAATCCCCGAGAATCTTAGGGCCGATGATGTTTCCGTCGATCTGCTGCAGCACGAGGATAAAAATTATAAAATACAAACCCTGGATCGGATTAGCAAGCATTATCAGAATCGTGCTGGGCACCGCCCCCAGATATGGTCCGAAAAAGGGGATCACATTGGTCACCCCAACAATTACGCTGACCAGTACGGAATAAGGCATGTTCATCAAATACAAACAGATAAAGCACAAAATTCCAATAATCAGGGAATCCAGGATCTTCCCAGAAATAAACCCTCCGAAAATTTCATGACTTTTATGAACGGTATGAATCACGGCGTTTGCACTTCTGGCAGGAAACAGCGCATAAACCAGCTTCTTGCTTTGACCAATAAAGATTTCCTTGCTCATCAATACATAGATGGAAATAATGATTCCAACCACGACGTTAAACAATATTTTTACTACTCCGATCACCCCCGTCGTCAGCCCCGTAACTAGGTTTTTCGTCTGAGGCAGGAAGTCAGTCTTTGCCCAATGCTCAAAAAATTCCGTGCCTTTGGTCAGGCCGATTTCCAAATAACCTGAGATTTCGCTGTCATTATCGACATAATCGCTGATCCACTCCATAAAGCCATTGACTTGCTTGGGCAGCGTTCCAATCATGCCATTGATGCTTTTATAAAGTTCTGGAATCACCATCTGCAATAAGATCCCAATCACCAAGACCACAAACAGCAATGCGCCCGCCACGCTGATAGCCCGCACCACTTTCTTAGCTTTCTCCTGACTATTCATTTTCGCCTGAAAAAAAGGCAGCAAGTGGCGTTCTTCAAAATTTACCACTGGATTCAGCAAGTAAGCAAGGATCAGCCCTATGGTGATCGGCTGCAGGATAATCATGACTTTTTCTAAAATCTTCGTAAATTCCTGGTATCGAAAAATCAGAAAAAAGAATGCGATAGAACCAATAATCACCAGGAAGGAGATAAGCCCCACCGCTAAATACGGCTTAATATTCCAATTTGCCCTTTGATCTGTCTGCTTTGTCTCTTGTTCATTCATAAAAACGCATCCTCCTAATTGTTGATTCAGGGCATTGCAGCTTATGCGCCACGCATTTTCTGCAATACCCTGCTGCTTGCCTGATGATTAACCCTTATAGTAATTAATCAGGCATCCCTTTAATATAATTGTGCGTTCATCCTCTGTCAGTTCACCCATTCCCAGAGTAAATTCCTGTAATGCTCCATCCTTGACCACATAAGCCGGGATCTGTGTCTTACGCTCTTCTACTGCCTTGCGGATGTCTGGGATGAAAATATAATCTCCGTTCACAAAAGGCAATTCCCCATCTGGAATCAGGAACGGAAGCATTCCCCAATTAATCAAGTTAGAACGATAACGCTTGGTGGCATACTCATTGGCAATATTCGCCCAGCCTCCTAAAACTTTCTGACAAGAGGCCGCCTGCTCCCTGGCGGAACCATCGCCTGGCTTTACCGCAAAGATCGTGCTTCCAAAGCCCAAAAGACTCGTTTCCCTATTCTCTGTAAATGCTTTCTCTGGGAACGCCTGACATACAGCCGCCATCACTGGCTTTAATTCTTCCACGACTTCCAACGGACATCTTCCCTCTTCCACGGCTTTCTGCGCTTTCTGAATCTCCTTGGCACGTCCCACATAAGCTGGGTCCTTTCTTGATAATGTAAATTCTGCAAGCCCCAGCGGATTCGAACGATAAGAGGAAGTCTCTCCAGAAGGAATCAGCTCGTCTGTAGTGGTAACCGGATCATGAATTTCAGACACTACCTTTAATACCATGTTTTGCGGCAGCTCGCTCATAGCAGGCCAATCTTTAATATTAGGCCCAAACTTAATTTCCTGGCTGGGATCTGCCACGCCCTTGCTGTCAAATACCCGGTTTGCGTAGATTCTGCCGTCAAAATGATAGACAGGGTTGGTATAGAACACATCCATCTCCGTAGCCGGTGTCAGGTAACCCTTATTAGCCGCCGTGGCCGCAATGGAGCGCGCATCCATCAGTGCAACAGAGGCAATCTGGCCGCTCTGAAGCTTGCTGCCCTCACGGTTGGGGAAATTCCGGGTGGAATGCCTGATACTGAACGCATTGTTGGCCGGCGTATCGCCCGCACCGAAGCATGGGCCGCAGAATGCCGTCTTAAGGACTGCTCCCGTCTCCAGGATCGCTGCCGCACAGCCATTCTTGATCAATTCCATATAAACCGGCATGGAGGCAGGATAAACACTTAACGTAAAGCCGTCCGCACCGATATAAGAACCTCGTAAGATGTCAGCCGCCGCACAGATATTCTCAAATCCGCCGCCCGCACAGCCGGCAATGATCCCCTGGTCCACCATAAATTTACCGTCTACCACCTTGTCCCGCAGAGAATAGGGCACCGCATTATCCAGGCTCACTTTCGCCCGCTCCTCCACATCATGGAGAATATCCTGCAGATTCGCATTCACCTCATCGATGGTGTAAGTATTACTGGGATGGAACGGCATGGCGATCATCGGCCTGATCTTCGACAGATCTACCATGATCATACCGTCATAATATGCCACCTCGCCCGGATTCAGCTCCTGATATTCCTCCACTCTGCCATGGATCTCATAGAATTCTCTAATCGTCTCATCCGTCCGCCAGATAGAAGACAGGCATGTGGTCTCCGTGGTCATCACGTCAATACCGATCCGAAAATCCGCACTCAGATTGGACACGCCCGGTCCTACAAACTCCATCACCTTATTCTTCACATAACCGTTACCAAACACCGCTCCGATGATCGCCAAAGCCACATCCTGCGGTCCAACGCCCTTAACCGGTTCCCCGGTCAGATAAACACCCACAATGCCCGGCATATTAATATCGTAAGTCTGGGACAACAGCTGCTTTACCAGTTCCGGTCCGCCCTCTCCCATGGCCATAGTGCCCAGCGCCCCGTACCGTGTGTGGGAATCGGATCCCAGGATCATCCTGCCGCCACCCGCCATCATCTCGCGCGCATACTGGTGAATGACTGCCTGATGCGGTGGCACATAGACGCCGCCATACTTCTTCGCACAGGTCAGTCCAAACATATGATCGTCCTCGTTGATCGTACCGCCCACCGCACACAGAGAATTATGGCAGTTGGTCAGCACATACGGAATCGGAAATTTCGTCAGCCCCGATGCCCTGGCTGTCTGTATAATCCCCACAAAGGTAATATCATGGGATGTCAACTTATCAAACTTGATCTTCAGCTTGTCCATACTGCCGGAAGTATTGTGCTCCTGCAGGATCCCATAAGCTATGGTATTCTTTGCCGCCTCCGCTTTGGAGACCTCCTGTCCGGTCCTGCTCTTTATCTGCACTGCGGCTTCCGCTCCCTCAGGAATGACTTCCGTTCCATGCAGCAGATATGCGCCGCTTTCCATTAATTGAATCATGGCAAACTCCTCTCTTTATCATCTTTTCCTCCATTCCGAAGCAGTTTTATGCGAAGGCTGCGAGCCAAATCTCAAATTTGGCTCTGCAATCCCAAGTTTGTGGCTCCGGCACAAACCCGCAGTTGAAAAATCAGCACATCAGTGTGATTTTTCAACCTTCACATACAATTACAAATAAACACGACTGCGCCGCGCTCAGGATACTTACCCTGCCTCCTGAGCGCAGTCTCATGTCCTATTATATAGAATAGAGACATTCCGCGCAATATGCGAAGTGCCTCTATTTTGTTTTTCAGGATATATAAACCGGATCAGATTTTAAACTGCATGATATTTCTGATAGAAATGATAATCCTCCATCCTGCAGTTGACCCTTAATCTCACACCCTCTTCCAGATATTCTGTTTCAAACACCACTGCATTCTCATTCAGATAGGACACTGCCCGCCCATCCGTATACGGGATTAACAGCGTACACTCCTGGTATCCTCCGGCCAGCTTCTTCTCAATCAGACAAACCAGTTCATCCATGCCTGCCTGCTCCTTCGCGGACAGATAGATGCTGTTCTCCGTCACCTGTGGAAGCGCCGCTGTCACCTGCCCCGGCTCTATGCCTGCCATCCCCGGAATCTTATCCGCGTCCACCAGATCGGCCTTGTTATAGACATAAAGCATCGGAATACCGTCCACTTCCAGTTCCCGCAGCGTCTGGTTCGTAACCGCGATCTGTTCCTTATAATGCGGATCACTGTAATCTACGACCTGCAATAGAAGATCGGCCTCCTTCGCCTCTTCCAGGGTAGAATGAAAAGCCTCCACCAGGTTGTGCGGCAGCTTATGGATAAATCCCACCGTATCCGACAGCAGGAACGCATGATGGTCTGCCGGCATGATCTTGCGCACCGTCGTATCCAGCGTCGCAAAAAGCATATCCTTCTCCATCACCTTCTTCTCTTCCACGTCCACCTGATCACTGCCATACAGATCCAGCATGGCATTCAGCAGCGTAGATTTCCCGGCATTCGTATAGCCCACCAGCGCCACCCGGGGCATTCCGGATCCCGCACGGCGTTTGCGCTGCGTCTGCCGCTCCGCGCTCACTTCTCTAAGCTCCCGTCTAAGCTCCGTCAGCCGCCTCTCCAATACACGGCGGTCCAGTTCCAGTTTCTTCTCACCGGCCCCCTTATTGCTCAGTGAACCGGTGCCGCCTCCCTGTCTGCTCAGTGCCGCATGAAGTCCCACCAGTCTTGGCAGCATATACTGTAATCTGGCCACCTCCACCTGTAACTTCGCCTCTCTGGATCTGGCTCTGTTTGCAAAAATATCCAGGATCAGCATGGTGCGGTCAATAACGGGGCAGCTCAGGGTCTGCTCCAGGTTGCGGATCTGGAGGGGGGAAAGCTCGTGGTCAAAGATTACCGCGTCCGCCCCGCTGTTTCGGACAAACTCCGCCAGCTCCTCCAGCCGTCCCGCCCCCAGGCAGGTGGCGGCGTCCGGCTCCGGCCGCTTTTGGGTGAGGATGCCGGCGCTCTCATATCCGGCGGAGGCCGCCAGCTCCCGCAGCTCCTCCATGGAAGCGTCCATATCGTATGCACCGGTGTCCACCCCCGCCAGCACGGCCAGGGGGGTGTATTGGGTGTCGTTTTCGTACATGACCCAGGCTCCTTTCCTGTGGGATTTTGGGGTTTACCCCAGCCTTTATTTCTTCCGTAGGATGCCCAGATTTTTGGCAAAGGGAAGGGCTTTCTATCAATTTGGCGCAAGATGAAAGGACTTTCCTTTAAGCCGCGCCCCTTTGTCAGGAGCGGGAGGCCTGCTCCGCCCGGTATTGGGCGGCCCTTTCCAAAATCCACCCGAAGAAGCCGTCTGGGGGTTCCGCCGGCGGGCGGCTGGAGGCGGGAGTCCTGGGACTGGC
>OFGF01000703.1_pt1 | contig 26128 bp, 20 predicted proteins | sample 1521711 | NCBI WGS metagenome assembly OFGF01 (sample SAMEA3504092, study PRJEB24116) | mouse gut metagenome | biome: mouse gut; feature: mouse-associated habitat; material: faeces | place: Denmark | collected 2011 | reverse complement strand
CAGCTGGAAGCGGCTGTTACGGAAAAGACCAAGGTGATTGTGCCGGTGGATATCGGCGGTATTATGTGCGATTACGACCGGATTTTCGATATAGTGGAGCGGAAGAAACATTTATTCCGGCCGGAAAATGAGGTGCAGAAGGCATTCGGAAGAATCATTGTGGTGTCAGACAGTGCACATGGCTTCGGCGCCGTGAGGAAGGGACAGCGCAGCGGGTCCGTGGCGGATTTTACCACCTTCTCTTTTCATGCCGTGAAAAATCTGACTACCGCGGAGGGCGGTGCGGTGGTCTGGAAGAATATTCCGGGCTTTGACAACGATGATATTTACCAGCAGTTTATGCTGTTTTCCTTACACGGACAGACGAAGGACGCCCTGAAGAAGGATCAGCTGGGTGCCTGGGAATATGATATTGTGGCACCGCTTTACAAATGCAATCTGACAGATGTGGCAGCAGCCATCGGACTGGTACAGTTTGAACGGTATCCGGAATTACTGGGCAGAAGAAAAGAGATTGCGGAAAAGTATGATGCCGCATTTAAACCCTTGGGATGCAGGGTGCTGGATCATTACGGAGCAGATCACAGTTCCAGCGGCCATCTGTATCTGCTGCGGGTACCCGGGGCAGATGTGGAGAAGCGAAACCGGATGATCATGGCCATGGCGGAGAGAGGTGTGGCCACCAATGTACATTACAAACCCCTGCCCATGATGACTGCCTATAAAAATCTGGGATTTGATATTCAGAATTATCCCAATGCATATCATCAGTACGAGAATGAAATTTCACTGCCTCTGCACACCAGGCTTACGGATGAGGATGTGGAGTATGTGATAACATGCATGAAGGAAGTGCTGGAAGAAGTGAAGTAGGCAGGCGGGGTATGCCGGACGGTTCAGGTAGGGCTTTCCCGGGGACAATGCCGGCGCGGCCGTGGGGTACTGTGACTGTTGTCAGTGGAGCCGCCTGATGAACTGAAAGGCATGAAAGGAACCGCAGTGAAGGAGTTTGTCATGTTGAAAGACTGGTGTGAACTTCCCAAATGGATGCAGTGCCCGGAAGTCAGGGTATATTATAATATTCTGCAGAAACGCCGGGGAAGCCTGCTTCTGAAGCGGATGTTTGATGTGGCTGTGTCAGCGGTTATGCTGCTGCTGCTTTCCCCGGTATTTCTGATACTGGGAATCTGGATAAAAATAGACAGCAGGGGGCCTGTATTTTTCAGGCAGGAAAGAGTGACCCAGTATGGCCGGGTTTTCCGCATCTTTAAGTTTCGGACGATGGTCAACCATGCGGACAGGATGGGAAGCCAGGTGACGGTAGGGAATGACGCCAGAATCACAAAGGTGGGGGCGAAAATCCGGAAAGTCAGACTGGACGAGATTCCCCAGCTGATCAATGTACTGCTGGGAGATATGAGTTTCGTGGGCACGAGGCCTGAAGTGAAGAAATATGTAAAGGCATATTCCAGGGAAATGTATGCCACACTGCTTTTGCCTGCCGGGATTACCAGCGAGGCCAGCATCCGGTATAAGGACGAGGACAGGCTGCTGAGCCAGGCCGGGGACGTGGATAAGGTGTATGTGGATAAAGTGCTGCCGGGGAAGATGAAGTATAACCTGGGGGCGATCCGGAAGTTTTCCGTGATCAATGAGCTGGGAACGATGATAAGAACAGTTTGGGCTGTGGTGGGATAGCGGAGCGGATAGATGAATATTCTGATCATTAATCATTATGCCGGATCGATGGAAATGGGAATGGAATTCAGGCCTTATTATCTGGGGCAGGAATGGATAAAGCTGGGGCACAAAGTGTCTGTGATTGCAGGAGACTATTCTCATCTCCGAAAAAAAAATCCGGTTGTAGAAAAGGATTTTCAGAAAGAAAACATAGCGGGTCTGACCTATTACTGGGTGAAGACCGGCACATATGAAGGCAATGGTGCCCAAAGGGCAATTACCATGTTTCGCTTTGTGGGAAAACTATGGATGCAGGCGAAAATGATTGCAAAACATATAAAGCCGGATGTGGTGATTTCTTCCTCAACATACCCGATTGACACGTATGCTTCACAAAGAATCGCAAAGTTTTCCCATGCCAGGCTGATTCATGAAGTACATGACATGTGGCCGTCCACTTTAACGGAAGTAGGGGGGATGCCAAAATGGAACCCTTTTGTGATTGCCATGCAGATAGGGGAAAATTCTGCCTACAGACATTCCGATTATGTGGTGTCGCTGCCACCCTATGCCAAAAAATATATGATGAAGCATGGCCTGAAGGAAGAAAAATTCTGCCATATTACGAATGGTATTGTTTTAGGGGACTGGGAACATCCGGAAGAGATCCCGGAGGAACATAGGGAAGCACTTGAAAAATACCGGGAGCAGGGAAAATTTATTGTAGGTTACTTTGGGGGACATGCCTTAAGCAACGCGCTGGATATATTGATAGATGCGGCAGAATGTTTGAGGGATGACAAAAATATACAATTTGTCCTGGTTGGTAATGGGGTGGAGAAAGAAAAGCTTCAGGAAAAGGCAAAAAAGAAGCAGTTGGAAAATATTTGTTTTTTACCGCCGGTTCCAAAGCTTTCCGTTCCGAAACTGCTGGATTTGTTTGACTGTGTGTATATTGGGGCAATGAATTCTCCCTTGTACCGTTTTGGCATTGCCATGAATAAAATTTATGATTCCATGATGGGAGGAAAACCGCTGCTGTATGCGGTGAATGCCCCGAATAATTATGTGAAGAGATATCATTGCGGTGTGAGTGTAGAGCCGGGGGATGTAAAAGAATTGATACAAGGAATTAAAAAACTGATGAGCATGTCTGAACAAGAGAGGAACACATTGGGTAGGAATGGTAAAAATGCAGTCATAGAACATTTTAATTACACGGTGCTGGCGAAGAAGTTTGAAAGTGTCATGAGAGGTGATATTGGAGAATAATATGAAGGCTTCAGAAGTTTTTGAAAGATTAAGTCTTACAATAGGATATAAAATTGTTAATGAACAAAGTTTTGATGTTTTCATGTTAAGTGAATCAAAATGCGATTTCAAGGCGTGTATTTTTATTGACAGTGAAAAATATATAAATTCAATACCGTCCAATGTCACTATGGTGATAACAAATGAGGAACTGTCCAGGGTAGTGGTAAACGAGGAGAGAGGTGCCATTATAACAGAAGAACCCCGTTTATTCTTCTTTACAATGCATAATTTGCTGTCGAAAACGGAGTGGTATACAAGAAAGCAGTTTTGTTCCTGCATTGATTCCACTGCTGAAATAAGTAAATTAGCCGAGATAAGTCAATATAATGTGATAATAGAAGAAGATGTGGTTATTGAGCCTTTTGTGATGATTTATCCGAATGTACGAATCCGAAAAGGGAGTATTATTCGCGCAGGAGCCGTCATAGGCGGATGTGGTTTTGAATTTAAACGCAATCAGTCTGGAATTATGGGAGTCGAGCATGTAGGTGGCGTTGAAGTTGGAGAGTATGTTGAAATTCAAAACAACTCATGTATTGACCGGGCAATTTATCCTTGGGACAATACTGTTCTTGGTGACAATGTGAAAATAGATAATCTGGTTCATGTAGCACATGGCGTAAAGATTGACAAAAATGTGATGGTTGTAGCTAATTCCGGTATCGGTGGAAGAGTAGAGATTCATGAGAATGCGTGGATTGGATTTGGTGCTACAATTCGTAATGGAATTGCGTTAGGAAAAAACAGCCGGGCAAATATGGGAGCAGTAGTAACTAAAAATGTGGGAGATGACCAGGCGGTTAGCGGAAACTTTGCCATGGATCATCATAGTTTTATTAAAAACATGAAAAGAATGACCGGGGGGGCAATAACTAAAAGCAAAATCAGGAGTTTGGATCTTTTGTATATTACGTCAGGTTTTTGCGGAAAGAAGGTGGCGTAATGGAAAAATATTTTGTACATGAGAGCAGTTATGTGGATGAAGGGGTAGAAATCGGGGAAGGCACAAAAATATGGTATTTTAATCATATCCAAAAGGGAGCCAGGATTGGAAAGAGATGTTCAATTGGGCAGAATGTCAATATATCCAATAATGTGGTGGTCGGAAATGATGTAAAGATTCAAAACAATGTGTCTTTATATGAGGGAGTCAGGCTGGAGGATGGCGTTTTCTGCGGGCCCTCTTGTGTATTTACAAATGATTTGACTCCCAGAGCCAGATTCCCCAAAGGACATGAGAATTATAAAGAAACTCTGGTAAAAGAAGGGGCTTCCATAGGGGCCAATGCCACAATTGTGTGTGGACATACGATTGGGAAATGTGCTATGATAGCAGCGGGGGCAGTGGTGACAAAGGATGTGCCGGATTATGCCCTGGTGGCCGGGATCCCGGCTAAGGTGATTGGCAGGGTGGATGAAAAGGGAAATGTGGTTGAAAAATGTAACGTTTCTATTTGTGACGACTTTGAAGGTACTCCTTCAGACATGCCAGAATAGGGAAAGGTCAGAACCTGGGAAGAGATTTCGGCCGATAAATAGTGGGGAAATCAGATATTATTGTTGAAAGTATGAATTTAAATTGGTAATATATAATACATGCTATAGTGGCAGAATGGAGAAAATATGAAAAAACTTTTGTTGGACAAAATTGCAAAACGGGAAATTGTATGTGGTGTTGTAGGTCTGGGTTATGTGGGCCTGCCGCTTGCAGTGGAAAAGGCAAAGGCCGGCTTTAAGACCATTGGCTTTGATGTGCAGGGCGAAAAGGTAAAACTGGTGAATGAGGGAAATAACTATATTGGTGATGTAGTGGATGACGATCTTGCGGAACTGGTCAGGAACGGGAAGTTGTCGGCCACCACGGACTTTTCTTTTATCAAAGATGTAGATTTTGTTGCGATTTGTGTACCGACACCGCTGGATATCCACCAGGAGCCGGATATCAGTTATGTAAAATCTTCTGCCGAGGCGATTTCAAAGCATCTTTCCAAGAATACAATGGTAGTTTTGGAGAGTACGACTTACCCGGGAACTACCGAGGAACTGGTAAAGCCTATTCTGGAGGCGGGATCCGGTTTAAAGTGTGGAGAGGATTTTTATCTGGGATTTTCTCCGGAGCGTGTGGATCCCGGCAATTTGATCTATAAAACAAAGAATACCCCTAAAGTGGTAGGCGGTGTTGGCAAGGATGCGGCAGAAGTAATTTCAGCCATGTACGCTGCTGTGCTTGAGGGGGAAATTTATACTGTTTCCAGTCCGGCTGTTGCCGAAATGGAGAAGATTCTGGAGAATACTTACCGGAACGTTAATATTGGCCTGATCAATGAACTGGGCAGATTATGCCATGAGATGGGAATCTCCATCTGGGAAGTGATTGATGCGGCCAAGACAAAGCCTTACGGATTTCAGGCATTTTATCCGGGACCTGGTCTGGGAGGACACTGTATTCCGCTGGATCCCTATTATCTGACCTGGAAGGCAAGGGAATATGGTTTCCATACTACTTTGATTGAAAACAGCATGGTTATCAACGATGGACAGCCTGTTTACTGTGTGGACCGTGCCATGCATATTCTGAACAGGCACCGCAAGGCTATCAATGGCGCCAGGGTGCTGGTACTGGGCGTGGCATATAAGCAGGATATTGATGATTATAGGGAAAGCCCTGCCATCCGTGTCATTGATGAGCTGCATAAAGTAGGCGCTGATGTGGACTTCTATGATCCCTGGGTGGCAGAATACCGGGAAAACGGACAGACTATGAAGGGGCTGAAAGAGATTTCTCCTGAAATCGTGGCAGATTATGATCTGGTTATGATTACCACAGCGCATACGAATGTGGACTATGAGATGGTGCAGAAGAATGCAAAAGTCATCTTTGACACCAAGAATGTTACAAAAAATATGAAAGAGAAAGATAATATTGAGATTCTGTAAATTTGGAAGATTCAAGTTCAAAGAGAAAAACGGCAGTAGTGGTGCCCGGCTGCTTTGGATATGCATCCAGACTGATATGGACTTATAGGAGAGTGCATACAGCCTTGACAGAATATGACTTGGCAGATAAAATAGAGCAAGTAAAGGAATGTAGGTGGATTTGGCATTGGGAAACATAAGAGCATTTATACTTTCTGACTTGTTTTTATATTTCTGAAAGAAATGATGTTTTGATAGGGGAAGTAGAAAAGATATAACAAGGAGGCAGCACTTTGAAGTTTACTTTTGAGGGTTACCGTGGCTTAATTACATTATTAAAACAAAATGGTTACAATATTTGTGGCTATGATAATTATTCTGATAATGAAAAAACAGCCATTTTAAGACATGATATAGATTTTTCTGTAGAAAAGGCATTGGAATTGGCAAGCATAGAACAAGAAGAAGGAGTTTCTGCAACATATTTTGTGTTATTGAGTACAGACTTTTATAATGTTAACTCAAGAAAGACCACAGAGGGGTTAAGAACGTTGATTAACCAGGGGGGGGTAGTGGGCCTGCACTTTGATGAAATGAAATATGATTTAACCAGTGTAGAGCAAATGATAAAAATGATTCAAAAAGAGCAAAAAATTTTATCGTTGTCGCTTGACACACCGATTAATGTAGTATCTATGCATAGACCTTCGAAGCTGGTATTATCACAGAATATAGAGATTCCCAACATGATTAATTCATATGGTGAGGAGTTTATAAAAGGGTTTAAATATGTATCGGATTCACGTATGAATTGGAGGGAAGACGTAGAACAGATCATAAAATCAGGAAAACATAATAAACTGCATATATTGACACATGCTTTTTGGTATCAGGAAAAAGAAATGGAGACAAAAGATATATTGGGTAAGTTTGTATCTGACGCGAAGAATGAAAGATACATTAGCATATCGGAAAATATAAAAAATGTTGAAGATTTCCTGCACAAAGAGGATATTTAAAATGAAAAAGAAAGTTGTAGCAGTACTTTTGTGTGCTGCAATGTCAGCATCTATGTTTGCAGGCTGTGGTAATGGCGGCGATACTGACGCTCCAGCAGATACTCCGGCAGATAACCAGCAGGAAGAGGTGGGCTCAAACACAGAAGAGACCCTTGGAGACAATACTGGCACAGAAGCTCCGGCAGACGGTGTCTCTACAGCAGATTTAAGTGATGCAAATGTAGCAGTATTCTATTATGCGTTCTCTGACACGTATATCGCATCTGTTCGTACTGCATTGGATGCGAAGTTAGATTCACTTGGCGTTACTTATCAGGATTATGACGCAAACAGCAACCAGACAACACAGAATGAGCAGATTGATACCGCTATCCAGACAGGCGCTAATCTGTTAATCGTTAACATCGTAACATCCGGTTCCGTAGATGCTTCCCAGCAGATCGTGGACAAGGCTAATGCAGCAGGCGTTCCGGTTATCTTCTTCAACCGTGCAGTAGAAGGCGACGAAGACGAAGGCAAGGTACTTGGCAGCTATGACAAGTGCGCATTCGTAGGGACAGATGCTCCAGAAGCAGGCCATATGCAGGGCCAGATGATTGGCGAGTACCTTGTAGAGAATTTTGATACAGTCGACTTAAATGGCGACGGCAAAATCCAGTACGCTATGATGATGGGCCAGTTAGGCAACGTAGAAGCAATTTACCGTACACAGTTCGGTGTGGAAGATGCCAATACCGTATTGACCGGGGCAGGCAAGCCAGAATTAGAGTATTTTGATTCCGGCAACTCAGACTGTTACCAGGTAGACCAGGACGGTAACTGGAGCGCTACAGCAGCAAATAACTTTATGACAACTAACCTTTCCCAGTACAATGAAGACAACAACAATATGATCGAGCTTGTTATCTGCAACAACGATGGTATGGCTGAAGGCGTTATTTCCGCATTAAACGACAAGGGCTACAACCTTGGCGACGGAACATCTAAGACCATCCCGGTATTTGGTGTTGACGCAACAGACGCTGCAAAATCACTTATTGCTGACGGCAAGATGATTGGTACCATTAAGCAGGATGCAGAAGGTATGGCTGATTGTATCGCATTCCTGACAGAGAATGCTGCATCCGGCAAAGAACTGATGGATGGAACAGATTCTTACAATATTTCTGAAAATGTTGCTAATAAGATCTACATCCCATATGCGCCATATTTGGGTGGAGAATAATCCATCGGATAACGGGTAGGATGAACTAAAATCGAAAGATGGCCGTCCAAGGGTGGCGGCCTCTTTTTTTGAAATAGTACAGGATGCAAGATATAGATTGGAGGGTGGTTTATGGCACAAGATGTTTTGCTGCAGATGACGGATATATGTAAGGAGTTTCCTGGTGTAAAAGCATTGGATCATGTTTCCCTGACTGTGAGGAGAGGGACTGTGCATGCACTCATGGGTGAAAACGGTGCAGGTAAATCCACTCTGATGAAATGCCTGTTCGGTATGTATGCAAAGAACAGCGGACAGATTTTTTTGGAGGGGAAGGAAGTAAATTTCAGCAACTCAAAGGAAGCGCTTGAAAACGGCGTGGCAATGGTGCACCAGGAGTTAAACCAGGCATTAAAACGAAATGTTATGGATAATCTTTGGTTAGGGCGCTACCCCAAATTGGGCGGCGTAATGATCAATGAGAAAAAGATGTATGATGATACAATGGAAGTTTTTAAGGAACTGGAGATTGATGTAGATCCCAGGAGAATTATGAGTACAATGCCAGTGTCCCAAAGGCAGATGGTAGAAATTGCGAAAGCAGTATCCTTTAAATCGAAAATAATTGTGTTTGATGAACCGACTTCTTCTCTGACAGAAGAAGAAGTGGAGCATTTATTCAAGATTATAAATATGCTGCGTGACCGTGGGTGCGGGATTATATATATTTCCCATAAGATGGCGGAGATTTTACGGATTTCCGATGATGTTACGGTCATGCGAGACGGCCAGTATGTAGCGACAAAAGCGGCGAAAGATTTGACAATGGATGAGATTATCCGTTTGATGGTTGGCCGTGAATTGAGCAATCAGTTCCCGCCTAAGACCAATAAGCCGGGTGAAGTAGTTCTGGAGGTAGAAGGACTTACAGCCCAGTATTCCTTGCTAAAGGATGTTTCCTTTAAAGTCCGCAGCGGGGAAATTGTCGGTTTTGCAGGATTAGACGGCAGCGGCCGTACAGAGACTTTAGAGAATATCTTTGGTATTGCTACCAGGCATGCAGGCGTCATCAAGCTGCATGGCAAAGAGGTAAAGAACCGCAACGCAAGGGAGTCGATTAAGAATGGTTTTGCCCTTTTGACGGAGGAGCGCCGTGCGACTGGTATTTTTGGTATTTTGCATATCCGTGAGAATACGGTTATTTCCAGCTTGAAGAAGCATCTGAAGTTTGGCATTTGCTTAAGCGAAAAGACTATGCGTGAGGATACACAGTGGTCTATTGACGCGATGCATACAAAGACTCCAACCCAGGAGACGAAGATCCGTTCGCTTTCCGGTGGTAACCAGCAGAAAGTTATCTTGGGAAGGTGGCTTTTGACAGAACCGGAGGTCCTGCTTTTGGATGAGCCGACCCGAGGTATTGATGTTGGTGCAAAATATGAGATTTACCAGTTGATCCTGGATTTGGCGAATAAAGGAAAAGTAGTTATTGTGGTATCCTCTGAGATGCCAGAGCTGCTTGGTATCTGTGACCGTATTCTTGTAATGTCGGGTGGGCGCCTTGCCGGTGAAGTAGATGCTAAGAACACAACGCAGGAAGAGATTATGACTTATGCTGCGAAATACGTATAAAAGGAGGTTGTAATAATGAAGTTTGTTGATAATATTAAAAGTCGCCGCGCGGCTTATCAGGAGCTGGACGCAAAAGACAAAAAGACTTATTGGAAAGAAGCGTTGCTTAACAATGCGATGTATATTCTGCTTGTTATTGCATGTATTTATACGTACACGCAGAACAGCAGGTTTTTAACAATTGGTTCTCTTATGAATATTATTTCCCTGTCTGCGGCGAGTATTCCGATTGCCGTTGGTATTGCCGGATGTATCGTACTGACAGGTACGGATCTTTCGGCAGGGCGTGTTGTTGGTCTGACAGCGTGTATTTCTGCGTCTTTGCTGCAGTCCGCAACCTATGCTACCAAGATGTTTCCAGATTGGCCAGTATTTCCAATTCCGGCAGTTATTTTGATTATTCTTTTGGTTGGGGCTGTCGTAGGTTTTGTAAATGGCTTCTTCGTTGCAAAGTTCAGTTTGCATCCGTTTATCGTAACATTGGCAACCCAGCTTATTGTATATGGCGTCCTGCTTATGTACACCATGATCAACGGCAATAATGGGCAGCCGCTTTCCGGCCTGGATGACTCTTTTAAGGCTTTTGTTACAGGAAGTTTTATTGGTATCGGTGGGACGCCGATCCCGAACTATGTATGGTATTCTGTTATCATAGTTATCTTCATGTGGTTTGTATGGAATAAGACGACATTTGGCAAGAATATGTTCGCAGTTGGTTCCAATCCGGAAGCTGCCAACGTATCTGGTGTTAATGTTATGAAGACGACTATTATGGTACATACATTGGCAGGGGCTATGTATGGCCTTACGGGATTCATTGAGTCAGCTCGTATTGGTTCTAATACGTCAACAACAGGTCTAAACTATGAGTGTGATGCTATTGCAGCCTGCGTTATCGGCGGCGTATCCTTCGTAGGTGGTACTGGTAAGATTAGCGGCGTTGTTATCGGCGTATTCCTGCTGCGTATTATCTTCGTTGCATTGCAGTTCTTATCCGTTAACCAGAACTGGCAGTATGTCATCAAGGGGCTTATCATTCTGATTGCATGCTCCATTGATATGCGGAAATACTTGGTTCGTAAATAAAAAAGAAATGCATTTGGGATGCCATGGATTCCATATGGAATTCATGGTTATTCCATTTTATAAAAGAGGTTTTTTTATGAATGACAGAATGAGGGCAAGGGGCCGTAGTGCAATTTATCCTATGGCTGGGATTTATTTTATATATACGGCATATCAGCTTTTTAAAGACAGGGCTACCAATACAGGGGGAGAATATGTATTATTCCTCTTGATTGCTGCAGCTTTTTTTTTGGTCGGTATCGGTTTTATCGGGTTTGGGCTTTACACTATGAATAAAATAAGAAAAGAAGACCGCAAAGCCTTAGAAAAAAAGGATATGTAATATTCGGCCTTACTGATATGTGTGCGGTTATAGGAAGCCCGTAAAGATCGGAGAAAAGGAGTCTGTAAATTGAAAATATCAGATATATTATGCCAGGATAGGGTTGGGCTTTCCTGTGAATTGTTCCCGCCAAAATCCGGCAGCCAGTTGAAAAATGTCCAGGAAGTAGTGAAAGAGATGGCACACTTAAAGCCGTCTTATATGAGCATTACCTATGGCGCAGCCGGAGGGACAAGCGAATATACGGTAGAGATTGCAGATGAGATCCAAAACAGGAACCATGTTCCTGCGCTTGCGCATCTGACCTGCGTTTCTTCTACCCGGCAAAAAGTCCATTCGGTCATTGCGCGGCTCAGGCAGGCAAATATCGAAAATATTTTGGCGCTTCGCGGAGATATCCCTTCCGATGCCGATTTTTCCCTGCCGGGCCGGTACCGCTATGCCAGGGAGCTGATAGAAGATATCAAAAGCTCCGGAGATTTTTGCATCGGGGGCGCCTGTTACCCGGAGGGGCACCCGCAGGCGGGGTCGGTTCAGGAGGATTTGGAGTATTTAAAAGAGAAGGTAGAAGCAGGCTGTGATTTTCTGACGACACAGATGTTTTTTGACAACAGCATCTACTACAATTTTATGTACAGGCTGCTTCGGAAAAATATTACGGTTCCGGTAATCCCGGGCATAATGCCGGTTACGAACGGTGCGCAGGTGAAACGGATTCTTTCGCTTTCCGGCACGATGCTTCCGATGCGTTTTCGGGCAATTGTAGAGCGGTTTGCGGACGAACCCGCCGCCATGCGTCAGGCGGGAATTGCCTATGCCACAGAGCAGATTATTGATCTGATTGCAAATGGCGTGAATCATGTACATATATATACAATGAATAAGCCGGATGTGGCGGGGGCTATTTTTGCAAACCTTTCGGAGATTTACAAACGCAGGTAACTGCGGAATGTATCTATGATGAAATAAGGAGGTAAATTTTATGAAAAACAAATGTATCAGAAAATGGGTTTCGGTTTTTTTGGCTTCTGCCATAGCGATGACCGGTCTTCCGGTTCCGTTTGCACCCGTGGCCCTAAAAGCGGCGGAGAATACCACGGTAGTTTCGGACACGGGGGATCGGACCGTCAATTTTAATCCGGACTGGAAATTTATACTTGATTCGGAAGGGAATATGAAAGCAGACGGCATAGATTACGACGACTCGGCATGGGAAAATGTCAGTGTGCCGCATGACTTTAGTATTACGCAGGAACAGTCCAATGATTACGAGGCGGAATCCGGATTTTTCCCGGGCGGAACGGGCTGGTACCGCAAAACGGCGGTATTCCCGTCAAGCTATGCCGGCAAGACGATTGTGCTGAATTTTGACAGCGTATACAACAATGCATATGTGTACATCAACGGGGAAAAGGTCGGGGAACACCATTATGGCTATACGGATTTTTCCTTTGACATTACGGATCTGGTTTCATGCGACGGCAAAACGGAGAATGTGATTGCGGTAAAAGCGGTGAATGAATTTCCGTCCAGCCGCTGGTATTCCGGTTCCGGTATTTACCGCGACGTGACGCTGGTAGTGACCGATCCGGTGCATGTCGCTAAAAACGGCACTTATGTAACCACACCGGACCTTGCGGAACAAAAGGACGGAGCGGTAGACGTACAGATAGAAACAACCGTGCAAAATGACAAGGGTTCGGATACCGCGGCCAGTGTACGCACCACGATTGAAGATGCGGACGGGCGCGTCGTATCGGATGCGGTGGGCCAGGATAACGTATCCGTGCCGGCAGGGGGAACCGCATCGGTCAGCCAGACCCTTACGGTTACGCGTCCGGAGCTTTGGGATTGCGAAAATCCGAATCTGTATTATGTAAAGACGGAAATCCTTTCCGGCGGGAAGGTAGTGGATACGTATGAGACGGAATTCGGGTTCCGCTACATCGGTTACGACGGAGCAACCGGTTTTCAGTTAAATGGGCAGAACGTAAAGCTGAAGGGCGTTTGTATGCATCATGACCAGGGAGCGCTTGGCGCTGCATCTTACCGCGACGCTGTTTACCGCCAGGTAAGGATTTTAAAGGAAATGGGCTGCAACTCCATCCGTTCGAGCCACAATGCGCCGGGCCGTGTACTGATTGACGTCTGCAACGAGCTGGGAATGCTGCTGATGGACGAAGCCTTTGACGGCTGGGCGTATGCGAAGAACGGCAATACCTGCGATTTTTCCAAGTATTTCAATCAGACGCTCGGGGAAGAGAACCAGCTGCTGGGCGGTTCGGCGGATAAGAAATGGTATCAGTTTACGCTGGAATCTTTGATCGAACGCGACAAAAACGATCCCTGCGTTATTATGTGGTCAATCGGGAACGAGATCAACTTTGGCGTGCCGAATACTACTGCAGAGCCATGGATAAGTGAGTACAGGGGATATGCGGCCGATATGATCAGCCGGATCAAAGCGATTGACCCGACAAAGCCGATTACTCACGGGGATAATGTGGCAAACTTATCTTCTACGGGAGATTTGCGGACACAGATCAGCGGAATGCTTGCAGAAGCGGGAGGCGTGGTAGGATTAAATTATTCGCCGGGGAATTACGCGAATAACCACAGACTGCATCCGACCTGGCCGCTGGTGGGTTCGGAAACGGCTTCTGCGATTAACAGCCGCGGGATTTATTCTTCTACCGCAAAGATTACCGATTCGGCAAACGGCAGGTTTTTATATCCTGCATATGACACAACGAATGTAACCTGGGGACAGCGGGCAAGAGCCGCCTGGCTTCCGGTTATTTCCAATGACTTTGTAGCCGGGACATACATCTGGACGGGCTTTGATTATATCGGTGAGCCGACGGATTGGAACGGTATAGGGCCAGGGAGCGTAAGCAAGCATGAAAAGCCGATCCCAAACTCTTCGTTCTTCGGTATTATAGATACGGCCGGTTTCCCGAAGGATTCGTTCTATTTCTATACCAGCCAGTGGAAGGAAGACGAGACGACGCTGCATCTGGTGCCGGGCTGCTGGAACAGGGAATCTCTGGCGGTGAACGGGAGCGGTTTTGTGCCGGTGCATATTTATTCCAATGCGGCAAAAGTAGAACTTTTATTAAATGACGAAGTAATCGGTACGGCAGAACGGCAGTCATTTACGACGGAAGCCGGCTATGAGTACGGTATGTTCCGCACCAACTCGGAAGATACTTCCGTTTGTACCGGGGCGAATTCTGCCAGCAATACGGATTCCAATAATATGGCGGCGCAGTTTAACGTAAAATACGAGGAAGGAACCCTGTCCGTAAGGGCTTATGACGAGAATGACCGGGAGATTACCGATACGATCGGAACGAATTATGTAACAACCAATGTTGATGAAGGATCGGAATTAAAAGTAACTCCGGAACGGACCGAGATTACGGCAGACGGCCAGAGCCTTGCTTATATTTCCGTAGAGGTTCTGGATGCAAACGGCGAATTTGCCAGTCAGGCGGACGATAATATTCGTTTCACCCTGTCAGGCTACGGGGAAATCGTCGGCGTAGATAACGGCAACCAGTCCACCGTCGACAAATTCCAGAACAAGACCGTTTTACAGGATGCAAACAACGCCAATATTGACGCGTTCAGCGGCAAAGCGCTTGTCATTGTACGCAGTACGCGGGATGCCGGCGGGTTTAGCCTGGAAGTAGAAGCGGACGGAATGGAAACACAGACGGTTTCCGTGGAGACGGTCGGAGAAGGAGCCGGCGGCACTTACTTAAAGAGCTATGATCTCAAACGGGATTATACGGTGGATATGGGCACAAAGCCGGTATTCCAGACAACCGTAAACGGTATTCGCAACGACGGGGTGAAAGCGACGGCCAGCGTGGTATGGGATGCGGTTCCGGAAAGCATCTACAATACACCGGGTGTTTACCGGATTAGCGGCAGGCTGATTTTTGAAGGAAAGAGCACAAACGTAGTGGCATTTTTGACGGTAAATCCTATTATCGTGGCAATGAAGGATCTCTCAAAAGCGACCCCGGCGGGTATTGCGCCGTCTTTGCCCGAAACGGTGTCCGGCATTCTTCCGGACGGACGGCTATACGGCGATTATCCGGTCGTCTGGGAAACGGTACCCGCATCGGCTTATGCGAAGGCGGGAGCGATGGTTACGGTAAAAGGTACCGCCACACTTTCATCGGGCGCCAAAATGCCGGTGAAAATGACGGTTCGCGTGGCGGAAATCATCAATTCCGATCCGAAAAACGTAGCGCCGGATTATGCCAGTCTGACGGAAACGAGCTATCCTGCATCGGATAACCTGTTTTCCATTGTAGACGGTGAGAAGAACCTGGCAAATTCCCAGGGCGGCGGCGACGCGAAAAACAGACGTTGGACCAACTGGGATTCCGCACTCTTAAATTCGTCTCCGGCGATTGATTTTGTCTGGGAAGAGGTGCAGGAATTGAGTTCTGTGATTTTATATTACTACACGGACGGAAGCGTGAAGCTGCCGGAAAGCGTGGTATTTTATGCTTCTGCGGACGGCAGGGAGTTCCATGAGGTGGAAGTGACCGCCAGCGAGATTGATACGGAAAATAACAATAAAGCAACCTATACCTTTGAACACAGCCAGCAGGCAAAAGCGTTCCGTATGGTACTGACACAGCAGCCGGGCGCAGGGGCGAATGTCAATTATGTCGGATTGATTGAATGTGAGATTTACGACACAGGCATCAGCTTCCAAAAAAACAATACGGCAGTTTTAGATACCCTGACGGTAAACGGCAAGCCGGTGACCGGCTTTGCGGCAGGAAACTTTAACGCGGGCGGGTATGCGATGGAGATTGATACCCGGCTTTCCCAGACAGTCGTTGCGGCAGCGGCAAAGGACAATGCTTCCGTTACCGTGCTTCCAATCGACGGGAGCGGCGTTGCAAGGGTGCTTGTTCAGTCCGAAAACGGGGCTGTTTCCAATATGTATGTGATCCGGCTGCGCAGCTTAGAGGATGAAGCGATTGCACGGCTTAAAGCAGAGCTTGCGGCGGCAGTCAACGAAGCGTCAGGCAAGGCGTCAGGCGATTTTACGGCAGATTCCTGGGCACAGCTGCAGGCAGCCCTTGCGGCGGCCCAGACGGTAAACGCAAACCAGGACGCGTCTTCCGCACAGCTTACGGCCGCTGTAACGAATTTAAAAGCCGCACTCGCAGGGCTTAAGGCAGCTGCGCCTGCTACACCGCCTGCCCCGGCTTACCCGAAGGTTGGTACAACACACAAGATTAAGAAGGCAAGCTATAAGATAACGGCTTCCTCTGCAAAGGGCTGTACGGTAGCTTTTGTGAAGCCGGCAAGCAAAAATAACACGAAGTTTACGGTTCCGGCGACGGTGGCGATTGACGGGATTACTTATAAAGTAACGGAGATTCAAAAGAATGCTTTTAAGAATAACAAGAAGCTTACGAGCGTAACGATAGGCAAGAATGTAACAACAATTGGGGCGTCTGCATTTGAAGGGGCTTCTAAGCTGAACAAAATTACAATCAATTCAAAGGGGTTAAAGAAGGTAGGCAAAAAAGCGCTTAAGGGCATTAAGCCTAAGGCGACAATTAAGGTGCCGAAAGGAAAGGTAAAGAAATATAAGGGGATTCTTAAAGGAAAGGGGCAGAAGTCCAGTGTAAAAATTAAATAGTTATGATAAAAGCAGGTAGAAGTGTTCTACCTGCTTTTTATCGAAATCTAATGGAGCATATGGGATTCGAACCCACGGCCTCAACAATGCGAATGTTGCGCGCTCCCAACTGCGCCAATGCCCCAATAACTATAGTATAGCACTTTGTGGAGAAAAAACAAGGGGTTTTTGGCCGTAATTTTATTATATTTCTTGAATTTTTTGGAAATTATGTTATAATTTTAGTAAAAATATATAAAGAAAGGATTGTTTTTATATGTGTAAAAAATGGAGTGCAAAAGTGGTTTCCCTTCTCCTGGTTTTAAGTATGGTATTTACCGTGCTGCCATCTGCGGTGTTTGCAGCAGAAAAAAATGAGGGTGGGGGATTTGTACCTAAGAGGATGTTTTTGGTTGGAAAGGATAACCCGGAAGGGACAAAACTTGCACAGAAGGTTTCTTTGGCTGCTTCAGAATTTGAAGCAAAAGAGGTCTGCGGTAAGATGCCAATTGTGTATGGGGATGTTTCTTTTGCAAAGGATGGGGATATCCTGGTACAGCTGTCAGACGCGCTTGCGGCAGATTCTTTTAAGGTGGCAATTAACGATGGTAAAGCGTCGCTTGTGGCAGGTTCTGCAGTTGGCGTGATGTATGGGCTGCGGGATATGATGAAACGCCTGATGTTAACGGAAGGGATCTCTGATGCTTCGTGGGAAGGGGTATCAGATGTATCACAGCGTATTTTCCATCTGGATTGCGGACGTAAATTTTTTTCAAAAGATTTTATGATCGCCCTTGTGAAGGAGCTGTCCTGGCTTCAGATGAACCAGCTGGAAGTGGATTTTTCCAATGGGACGGGTTTTCGGTTTGCACTGGATGATATGTCTTTGGATATAGACGGCGACGGGGAAAGCGATGAGGATCTTTCTGTTTTATGCGGCGGCGTTACCGATCCAGATTCCTTCCTGACGGAAAGCGAGATGGATGAGATTATTGAGACAGCAGACGAATATGGTGTGGAAATTATACCCTGCCTGGATTCGCCAGGGCATACCGGATGGATTGTCGGGAAGGATGCGTTTCAAAAGTATGGGCCAAACGGGGATTTGGACGTAGATAGTGAAGATGCAAGGAATTTTATGAAAGCAATTGTCAAAAAATATGCAGAATATTTTTTGTCTAAAGGGTGTAAGACATTCCATATCGGCGGTGATGAATATTTACACGGCGCTTATAACTGGGGTACCCCGGTGCCATCTACTGAAGGCAAATATGGGATTGTTGCAGATTATTTGGATAGTCTGGCAGGGGAGTTAAAACAGCTTGGTATTAAAAAAGTGCGTTCGTTTAATGATCCGCTTTACTATAATGGGGATTTGACGACACATACGTGGGAAAATATAGATGAAGCGGAATATTGGTGCTATAACGGCATGAACAGTTTCCGTTATGCAGCCCCAGGGCTTTTAGCAGAGCAGGGCCTTGATATGATCAACGGGCATGGGGATTTCTACGGTATTTTAACCGGAGGGGATTTGAATTGGAAAGAGCTTGTGGGGGATCCGGGTACCAAAAAAACACCTGCAGGTATTTACGCACAGTTTCAAAATAATATATTTGCAGGCAATCAGAATGTAGCGGATGAGCATGTAGCAGGTTCTACTTATTTTATGTGGTGTGATGATCCGACACAGGGTACGCAACAGGAGGTGGCAAAAAGCCTTTATCCCCGTTTGCGTGCAGCGTCCGCAAAGATGTGGGATGAATCCGCGTCCGGTTCGTTTGCAGATTTTGCGATGACATTTACGGATTCGGCAGGCGGTTTTATGACAGATGGTTCCCTTCAGAAGCTTGTTCTTCCTGCGCCGTCCCAAATTCAAAATGCAGATGACAGTAAACCGGATCCGGATCCAGATAAACCAGATCCAGACAAACCGGATCCAGATAAGCCAAACCCTCAGCCTGTAACATATGATATTTCGGGTGCTTCTATTGCCGCTGTTGCCGGGCAATATTATACCGGAGCTGCTATTACCCCGCAGCTTACCGTAGCCTATGCAGGAAAAACCCTTACAGAAGGCACGGATTATACTGTTTCATATGCGGATAATGTAAATATTGGTACGGCTACGGCCACCATTACAGGGAAGGGGGCTTATTACGGCGCTAAGGCATTAACATTTGAAATTGGAATCCAAAAGGGCAGCATATGGAAGATCGCCGGGTACCGTTATAAAGTAACGGATGAAAAAGAAGGTACAGCAGCCGTATTAGGTATGTATAAAAAGAAAAACAATGTTATCATTAAAGACAGTGTTACCATTGGGGGTAAGGTTTTTCGTATTACAGAAATTGCCGCAAATGCTTTTTCGAAAAATAACAATATAAAGAAAGTGCAAATCGGCAAAAATGTAGAGAAAATTGGAAAAAAGGCATTTTACAACTGCAAAAAATTAAATAATATCCAGATTAAATCCAAAAAACTGAAAGGAAAGAGTATTGGGAAAGATGCATTTGGCAATACAAATGGGAAAATGAGCGTAAAAGTGCCAAAAGGAAAGAAAGGCGCATACAAAAAATTCCTTTGTAAAAAAGGGTGCTCTAAGAAAATGAAAATAAGCCAGTAAAAAGTTTGCCCCGCTACTGCAAAAAAATATACTTTTTGACAAACCTCATACTGTGATCTATAATGTGTGGGAATGAATAGTATCAAAAGAAATGCAAATACTAATGAAAGAAAAGGAGAACAGCATGAGAATTTTGATTGATACTGCAACCCAGCCATTGCCATCGCAGCTTACGGCACAACAATTATACGGATAGACAGTGAGGGGAAAAGGATATGAACATACCAGAACTTCAGAAAATGACGCTGAATGTCAGAAAAGAAATTATCAAATCATTACACAGCGCAGGGGCAGGGCATCCGGGCGGATCGTTGTCTGCAGCAGAGCTTTTTACTTACTTATATTTTGAAGAGCTGAACGTAGACCCAAAGAACCCGCAAAAAGAAGACCGTGACCGTTTTGTGCTCTCCAAAGGGCATACGGCTCCGGGGCTTTATGCGGCGCTTGCATTCCGGGGGTTTTTCCCAGTGGAAGATCTGATGTCGCTGCGGCATACGGGCAGCTATCTGCAGGGGCATCCGGATATGAAGCAGACACCCGGCGTGGACATGTCGACCGGATCGCTTGGACAGGGGCTGTCTGTTGCTGTCGGTATGGCGTTAGCGGCCAAGATGGATCATAAAGATTACCGGGTATACGCTATGTGCGGAGATGGAGAAATTCAGGAAGGCCAAATTTGGGAGGCAGCGATGTTTGCTGGTTACCGCAAGCTGGATAACCTTGTTGTTATTGTGGATAATAACCGGCTTCAGATTGACGGGTACATAGAGGATGTCTGTTCTCCGTATCCTATGGACAAGAAATTTGAAGCGTTCCATTTCCATACCATCAACATTGACGGGCACAATTTTGAAGAAATTGCTGCAGCGTTTGAAGAGGCAAAGACAGTGAAGGGCAAGCCAACCGTTATAATTGCAAGGACTGTCAAGGGGCAGGGCGTTTCTTTTATGGAAGATGAGGTAAGCTGGCACGGCAAAGCGCCAAATGACGCCGAGTACGAAATCGCAATGAAAGACTTGGAGAAAGCAGGTGACGCATTATGCAGGTAATCAAAAACATTAGTGATTTGCCCAGGATTGCAACCAGGGAAGGCTACGGCAAGGCTCTGGTGGAGCTGGGCAGGCAGGATGACAAAATTGTGGTGCTGGATGCGGATCTTGCGGCTGCGACTAAGACAGGCGCTTTTAAGAACGAGTTTCCGGACAGGCATATCAACTGCGGTATTGCGGAGGCCAATATGGCTGGGATAGCAGCAGGCCTTGCTGCCAGTGGTAAAATACCCTTTATGAGCACATTTGCTATGTTTGTGGCAGGGCGCGCGTTTGAACAGGTGCGCAATTCCATTGGGTATCCGCATCTGAATGTAAAAATCGGCGCTACCCATGCAGGAATTTCTGTCGGGGAAGACGGCGCTACCCACCAGTGTAATGAGGATATTGCCCTGATGCGTATTATTCCCGGTATGGTGATTGTCAACCCATCTGATTCCATTGAAGCCGAAGCGGCGGTAAGGGCAGCTTATGAGTACGATGGCCCGGTATACCTGCGCTTGGGGCGCTTAGCTGTCCCGGTGATGAATGGCAGGGAGGATTATAAATTTGAACTGGGCAAAGGCACGCTGCTGCGTGAAGGTAAAGACTTGACTATTTTTGCTACGGGGCTTTGTGTTGTAGAATCCTTGTATGCGGCCCAGAAGCTGGCAGAATGCGGTATTGAGGCTGAAGTGATCAATATTCATACAATAAAGCCAATTGACGAAGCGCTTGTACTGGCTTCTGCTGCAAAGACAAAAACTGTTTTTACGGTAGAAGAGCATTCCGTAATTGGAGGCTTAGGGGCTGCAGTCTGTGAAGTTCTGAGTGAAAAATGCCCGACGAAGGTTACAAGGATTGGTATTAATGACATATATGGCGAGTCTGGCCCGGCTTTAGAGCTGTTACATAAGTATGGGCTGGATGCAGAAGGTATTTATCAGAAAGTCAAAAGGGCAATTGAATAACCGGAGATTAACTATATAGAAAAAAAGCCGATATACTATACAAATAAGTATATCGGCTTTTTTATCCCAAACAGACAATGGGGGTTGGTTTATAAGGAGGATGTTAGGTATGGATCAAGTAGTACAGACACAGGCGGCAGGATATGCGGCTATGGCAGGCAGCAATACGGCGGAAAAAACAGACAGGGCGGGCAAAAAAGATAAGGTGGCAACAGGAGCGGTCATTGGATCGCCGGAATTAAGCGAGAAGGCCCAAAAATACTATGAGCAGCTTAAAAGAAAGTATTCTAATATGGATTTTATCCTGGTAAGCGAGGACAAAAAAGCGGAAGCGCAGGCAAACGCAGGAAAATATGCCAATGCAAACCGTATGGTAGTACTGATTGATACAGAAAAAATTGAGCGCATGGCAGAGGATGAGGAGTACCGCAAGGAATACGAGGCGATTATAGCCAACGCTTCGCCGCAGCTTGCCCAGTTAAAGAGCAGCCTGGGGGCAAACGCACCTGCGGTAAAGACGTATGGCATGCAGGTGGGAGACGGTGGGGTGGCATCGTTTTTTGCAGTAATAGACAAGTCCTTAGCAGCACAGAAAGCACGGATTGAGAAAAATGCGGCAAAGAAGGCTGAGGAGAAGAAGGAGTTAAAGAAGGCCGCAGAGGAGAAAAAGAGCGAGAAGCGTAAGGGGCTAAAAGAAGAGGCGGATACGGTGACGGTTACTGCCTCTTCTGTGGAGGAGCTGATTCAAAAGATTAATAGTGCGGTTACAATGGGGATGAGCGATTATGTAAGGACAAAAGAGGAAACGTTTGTCGGGGGCAATTTTGATTTTTATGGATAATACTGCCGGCATGGTATAAGGAATGGAGCAGGACGCCAGGATGGCGTCCTGTTTTTGGCGGAAAACAAATTCCGGAGCGCGTTGGAAAAATTAGTTGAACGATCTGTCCTATGGTAGTATAATAAAACATGTTCGGGCTATATTCCCGGAACCAAAGGAGGCGCTTATGCTAGAATTAAGAAATATATCATATGAAGTCGGGGATGACAACGAGAGCCGTGAAATTTTAAAAAATGTCAGCCTTACGATTGAAGATCATTTTGTAGCAATCACAGGCCCAAACGGAGGCGGCAAGTCTACGCTTGCCAAAATAATTGCAGGGATTATCACCCCTACATCCGGGCAGATTATTTTGGATGGGGAAGAGATTACAGGGTTAAATATTACGGAGCGGGCACGCTCTGGTATTAGCTATGCTTTTCAGCAGCCCGTGCATTTTAAAGGGCTTACGGTAAAGGATCTGGTTTCCCTTGCAGCGGGGCGGACTATGACAGTTCCGCAGATCTGCGGAGTTCTCTCAGAGGTGGGGCTTTGTGCTAAGGAATATATTGACCGGGAAATCAATGGCAGCTTATCCGGCGGGGAATTAAAACGGATTGAGATTGCTATGGTGCTTGCGCGGGGGACAAAACTCTCTATTTTTGACGAGCCGGAGGCGGGGATTGACCTTTGGAGCTTTAACAGCCTGATCCACGTGTTTGAAAAAATGAGACGGGACATTAATGGCATGATTTTAATTATTTCCCATCAGGAACGCATTTTAAATGTGGCAGACCGGATTATCCTGCTTTCGGATGGCATGGTTTCTGCCGAAGGGGGCAAAGATGAGATTATGCCAAAGCTAATGGGCATGGAAGCAGCCTGTAGTGCATTGACACAAAAAGCAGAGTAGGAGGCAGCGGTGGATATGGATGCGATTGAAAAGAATTTGTTAGAGCAGGTCACAGGCCTGCATGAGGTCCCTGCGGGAGCCTATAACATCCGTGCAAACGGGAAGATAGCAGGGAGGAACACAACTGCCAACATTGATATTGTGGCAAAGGAGGATAAACAGGGTATTGATATTATTATCCGCCCTGGCACGAAAAATGAGAGCGTGCATATTCCGGTGGTACTGAGCGAAAGCGGCTACCAGGAGATGGTGTATAATGATTTCTATATTGGGGAAGGCTGTGATGTGACGATTATTGCGGGCTGCGGTATCCACAACTGTGGCGTGGATACTTCAAAGCACGATGGGGTGCATACGTTTTATGTAGGCAAAAACGCGAAGGTGCGTTATGTAGAAAAGCATTACGGCGATGGCGACGGGGCAGGGGAACGTATTATGAACCCAGTAACTGTCGTGTATTGTGAGGAAAATGCCTGCCTTGAGATTGAAACGACCCAGATTAAAGGGATAGATTCTACCAACCGGGTGACAAAGGGTGAGCTAAAGGCTGGCGCTAGCTTAGAGGTGCACGAAAAGCTAATGACACATGGCAGCCAATATGCAAGGACAGAATTCGAGGTCGATTTAAACGGGGAAGGCTGCAGCGCAAATGTGATATCCCGTTCCGTAGCAAAAGGCACATCAAAGCAGGAATTCTTTTCCAAAATAAACGGAAATGCAGCATGTACCGGGCACAGTGAATGCGACGCGATTATTATGGACGGCTCCTGTGTCACGGCAAGCCCTCAGCTTACGGCAAACCATGTGGATGCCGGGCTGATCCACGAAGCCGCCATTGGCAAAATAGCAGGGGAACAGTTAATCAAGCTGATGACGCTTGGCCTGACAGAGGAAGAAGCAGAGCAGCAGATTATTAGTGGCTTTCTGAAATAAATTTCCCAAAAATGATACGAAAATCTGCGATTTTCGTATCATTTTTGTAAGAATCGGAAACGTACGTCTTCTTCGTCGGAAGAAAATGCGTTTCCCGAGATATTGCTTTTGCGAAGGCATTTACTGCATAGGGAACCAAACGTAATCGGTTCGCCGCATTCTGTACAGTGTAAGGTTTCTAAGGTAGGGGTCTGAAGATCCTTGTACTGTATCCGGCCTTCGCGTATCCAGCCTTTTACTTTAAAAAGTGGAATTTCAAAATGCTCTGCAACTTGGAATTCGGTAACATCATTCTCGCGGATAAAATCTTTGACCCGGGAAAAGAGCATACGCTCCTTACAGGCAGGGCAGGTGTCTTCCGGATATTCCGGCTTTAGATCCCTGTGGCATTCCTTGCAGGCTTTTATACCGCTGTCAAATAGTGATTTTGAATTGAGTGTTGCCATATGTATCATCCTCCTTTACAGATAGTATAACACAACAGGGGGCAGAAAGGGAAGGTTTCTATGAATTTTTTACATTTTACTGGGATGGGAGGGAAAAACAACGCTCCGATTGCGGTTTTTGATTCCGGTGTGGGGGGGATAAGTGTCCTGCGTGCGCTGCTTAAAGAGATGCCATGGGAGAATTATTATTATTATGGGGATTCCGCGAATGCCCCATATGGTACGAAATGCTTAGAAGAGGTTCGGGAATTGACGGTTGTGCATGTGGACCGCTTTATTGCGGATGGCGTAAAGGCCGTCGTAGTAGCATGTAATACGGCTACCAGCGCTGCCGTACGCCTGCTGCGCCAAAAATATCCCGATGTCCCGATTATAGGGATTGAACCTGCCGTTAAGCCTGCCGCGTTATCTGGCAACCACCCCAATGTCATTGTGATGGCAACGCCGATGACAATTCGGGAGCAGAAATTTCATAACCTGATGGAGCGCTACATGGGGACGGCCCACATCATCCCCCTGCCCTGCCCGGGGCTGATGGAATATATTGAACATGGGAATGTCCACAGCATGGAGCTGGAGCAGTTTCTGGAGCGGCTGTTTGAGCCGTTTGACAAGAGTAAGCTGGATGCGGTCGTACTGGGGTGTACGCACTATCCGTTTGTAGAACGGGAATTGAAAAAGGTGCTTGGAAAAAAAGTGCAGCTGTTTGAAGGAGGCCCTGGGACGGCCCGGGAAACAAAGCGCAGGCTAATAGAAAAGGGGCTGCTCCGGGAAGGAAAGGGGAGGGGGAGGGTCTGGTTTGACAACAGCGAAGGTTCAGAGGCAAAAAGGAAGCTATGCGCAAGGCTGCTTCGGATACAGTGAGGGAGAAGCCCGCCTCCAATGCCTAAAAGGCCCCGCTCCTAAGGATATAAAGAAGCAGTAAATGTAACGGATAAAACGCATAAAACACATACTTTAACGGCAGCCCCCTTTTTCCATTATATCTTTGTATCAACGGGACAAATACAATGGCTGTAACTTCAATTGGCGCAGAAAAACAGAGGAAAACGGTACTTAGGATCCCTGCAAGCGCCCGTTTATCCCTTAGTATATACAGGATATCAATTACCAATACTCCAAGATAGCCATAATCAGTACAAAAGGCTTCTGCCAGGTACATCCCAGCAATTAAGCCAAGTAACGGGAGTAAAAACCCGGCACCAAGGTTATTGGCAAAGCGTTCACGGCAGAAGCGGTCAAAGGCAATAACCAAAAGGCCAATCAGCAGTGTGAAAAAAACGTTCTGGGATGCCTGGTAAAAAGGCGTCTGGTGGAAAGCGAGGTCGAAAGGGATCTCGGAAACTAGGGCAAATATGGCAAGGCGCAGGCAGTATTTGTGCAGGTTTTTCGTATGTAAAAAGCCTTCGACTAACAAAAAACAGAAAATGGGGAATGATATGCGCCCAATATAGCGCAGGGCATAATAAGGGATAGCAGCGCCAGGGCAGGCTGCAGCCAAAGACGGCATTGACCAGTCGGTAACGCCGGCAGCAGATGCGGTGCTGGCCAGTATGGGC
>OFGF01000691.1_pt1 | contig 26594 bp, 27 predicted proteins | sample 1521711 | NCBI WGS metagenome assembly OFGF01 (sample SAMEA3504092, study PRJEB24116) | mouse gut metagenome | biome: mouse gut; feature: mouse-associated habitat; material: faeces | place: Denmark | collected 2011 | reverse complement strand
CTTGCCTTAAGAAATATAGTATAAATAGAGTGTCCAACTTTATGGGTTCACTTCACGACGGCTTTTGGGCACCTAACGTCTCTGAGATAAAGATCTGTTTGAAATATTGCTCAAACTTAGATTCCCTTAGTCGTTTTTCTTGGATGAATTTAACACCGTTAGTCACAATATACAGCTCATAATCACGCGCAGCTAGATCTTCCAACAATTCCCGTGCCCCAGGAAGTGCTTGATGACCATTGGCTAAAAACTGTAAGTAACGATCATTTAAGCTATTGTTAGCTAATTCTTTGCCAAAATGCTCCTTAAAAAAAGTCGGAAACCGTGTCGCCATCAACTCATCACGTGTGATCTCATTTCGTTCTAGCTTTTCCCACAAACCTTGATTATACGTCGCATAGGCATGTTTTACCGTAGCGGTCGGCTCGATATCGACTGAAGTAAATAGTTGGTCGAGTGCTTGGTCTTGCGCAGCATGAAAATCAAGTAAAGTATCATCAACATCAAAAAGTAGCGTCTTATAGCGTTTCATTTTATACATCCTTTTATTTTTTCTTAGTAGCGAGCGCGATGGCTGTTAAGATAATAGAACTCAGACTTTCAAGATCGATCGCATTTCCATCTTCAAATTCCTTGATCAACACTTGCCCGATCGCTTCTGTGACTGAAACAGCGACCCCCGCACTGATCGCACCACCTAATATGCTCCCAGCTCCAGGAACGAGCTTAAATAAATTTCCCGCCAAACTGCGCCCAAGCGTCGTTGCAAAAGTCGATTTGAGTACACCTTGGACCATGCCCTTGGATACTTTTTTACCATAGGCCCGGTAGATCTGAACGATCATCGCAGTCTGGATCGGCATCAAAGCGACGGCATCAGCAAACGGGATCGGAGTAGCTGCGACCGTAGCCGCCCCAAGTGCTGCCGTGTGCACAGCTTTATTAGCTTTTTGTTTTGGCGTTTCAACTGTTTGCTCATCTTTTTTATCCATAATAATCCCTCCTACTTTTTCTTCTCTTTTATAGTATAACTAAAAGTTAGCTGTAATCATTTATTTTGCTTGACTTACAAAAGAATTAGTTATATTTAATACGATAATAACTTTACACTTTAGTTAATTACTTTTATAATTTGGCTCACAAAGAAAGATTACTTGAATAATTGGATAGTGCAGTAACGTTTATTTATATAGGAAGCGTTAAGCCATGAAAGTTCAAAAGTTTGTCGTATTATTCTTTGTCACACTACTACTTGATCTCACAGTCGTGCATCCGGTTCCTGTGTTTGCTAGCCAAACAAACACCCAAAATACACATCAGTCGGTCGCTGCTGCTCTTTTCGATCTATCCCCTACTTCGCTAGTAACTCTTCTTACTGCAGTAGAAAAATTACCACAAGATATGCTTGCTAGGTCAGATCAAGCTGAAATCGCTCGTTTTATGCTTGAATATGGTGTGAATTTACAATTTACAGGGGAGCGCGCTAAAAGAGGACTTGGGTGGTGCATTACTTCTATTTCGTGGACCATTGGAACCGCAGCTGTCGGTGTCTTAAAATTAGCTAAGATCAAAAAATTTGTAAATGCTGTTGGTGGTGTTCAGAGAGCTGCCAAAGTACTTATCGCAATTGCAAAAGGCAAAAATTCCAGTCTCGCTATCGTTTGCCCCTTGCCTTTACATCTACTTCCTGCTGGCTCTCGCCCTAATTTACTTAAATGTATAGCTAAAATTATACATTTATGTTATTCTGAAAACGGATACAATAACATACTTTTGAACACAGAAAGGAGCTTTAAAAATGCAACTAAAAAGATTCATAATCACAAGTCTACCAGCAACTATTTTGGTACCTACAGCAATACAGACTACACAAACCATACAAGCTTCAACCTATGAAATAACATCCATTTCAACCCCCGTTAAAGAAAGTGATTATAACCACTTAAAAGAGCAACGAAGCATTTGGACTAAAATCGCCAAAACAGCTCTAAAAAAAGCAATACAAAACAGAAGCGCCGTAATAAATGCTGTTTACGATTCCGTATACAGAAATGTAAAGAATGCCGGAACTTCTAACAAAGTCGCCTCAAACGTAGCACTTGCAATAAAAGAACAGTGAGTTGGATACTATGAATATAGACGAATATATGCTTTTAACATTAAAAAACAATATGCTATTAAAAGACTCAGTCATTGATATAGCAACGATTATGGGACATACGTCCACTCATCCTATTTCTTCACATATTTTTTGCTTAGAATTCAACTTCACTCAAGAAGATCACGACAAAATACTTTTAAAACTAAATTTATTGTCTGATAAAAAAACTTTAAATTTAGCAGAAATCCGCTCAGAACTAACAAAGATCGTCCCCGAAGTATCAGAACTACCCGAAGCGATTTTTAAAGGTATGCTCAGCATATTTTTAAAACAATTTGCCATACCTTTAACCGTACCCGAACTGAACTAAAGCAATTCAGCGCTTGTTTTTCGAGCGCTGTTTTTCGTATCGATCTAAATCCTACAAAAAAGCATAGCGCTGATACAAAAAAACAGCAACTAAAAAGATCTGGACAGACCATTGCCCAGATCTTTAGCTTCTTATTTTTTAACTGGCGTCTTCTCAGCTCGCTTGAGTGCATCTTGGATACATTCTAGGTAGAGTTGACTGGCATTTTCACGTCCACCAAAATGCGTTCCGTCAGTCCCCTCAAATACTTCAGGATGGGCTCTTGCAACTTCATCCCAGTCGCCGATCGTGATAAAGTCATACTTCTTAGGTAAGGTCCGTTCCCAGACCCCTAATTTATATGAATTATACGAAGAATCTGCATGGCCATCGTGTGGCGTGATAAAGATCAAGTGATGCCCTGGCTTTAGATCATCGATGACTTTTTGCGTCTGTTCTTGATAATCATCAAGCGAATTAGTCCCGATACACATCACGACATTTTTGCGTAACTGCCCCGTATTTTGTAAATTCATCAAGACATCATAAGCTAAATTCATCGTGCGATTTCCTTCAGCATCGATATCTACATCTTGCATGTGTTCTAACAAATAACTACGACTCCCTAGCGTAACACTATCACCAATGATCGTTGTTCCAGCTGGAATATCTGTATTTTGAGCGAGCGCTACTGACGGCTCATTTTTAGGTGCCGTCACTTTAGCATACGCCATATCGAGCTTACCGACATCTTGTTGGATCCCACCTAGCAGCAGGCTTTGTTCCAACGAAGAGATTTTTGGCGCTTGTAAACAAAGAAATACACCAAAACCGATCGCTAATGTTAAAAATCCACCTAAAGGAGCCATAATGTGTTTGAATTCGAGCTTTTTATCTAAAACTTCAACTGACTTTCCACGCAATAGTGGTTCTATGAAGTAATAGGAAACACTAGCAAATAGGACCGACAAGATCGTCGTAATCAAAGCTGCGACCCAGTTGCTATAAAGTTTGGAAAAGATCACAAATAACGGCCAATGGAAAAGATACACACTATAGCTGATATCAGCTAGATAACCAAAGATAAAGGGTTCTTTTGTATCTGGGGTCTTGCGGTGTAAGATGTTAGCCCCTAAGATCGCTCCTGCTGCAAATAAACTAGCTAATAAAAAGCCAAACATATACGTTTCACGCTGATCAAAGCGCAAGCAATACGCCAAAATAAACAAGCAGATCAGATTTGCACTCATAAAGAGCAAAGCCCGAGTCTTAGTCCAATGTTTGGCCAGGTTCGCACTAAAAGTTGGCATCAGATCTTGGATACCTGCAAGCGTCCCTAACATACTCCCGACAAAAAAGGGAAAGATATGGGCAATGCTTGAAAAATAGATCGGCGAAAATTCTGTCAGTTGTTGGGCGCGTAGGTACATAACTAACGCACTGCCGATAGCCAAAGCAGTTGAACTTAGAAATACTCGTTTGCGAAATTGTTTTACCGTTGCGGTGACCTTTGTCAGTAAGTAGAGCACAAAGCCCCAGATCAAGTAAAATTGTACTTCGATCGCTAACGACCAGGTATGCACGAATAAATGGGGGATAAAGCGTGATTCGTAGGTCCCACCCGTGTTGATCTCAAAGAGGTTAGTCACAAAGCCTAATGCTGCTACGATTTGATGAAAAAGATCGGTAATATAGTCTTTTCCGACCAGAAGCGTGAAGGGTAAAACAAGACAGATCATCAAGATCAAAGGTGGCAAGATCCGCATCACACGCCGATAATAAAAATCTCGCATCGCAAATTTATTCGACCGACTAAATTCATCTAAGGCTAAGGCGGTGATCAAATACCCTGAAAAGGTAAAGAAGATATCGACCCCAATAAAGCCACCCGTGTAACGCATCTGAAAGAAGTGATAAAGCAATACACAGATCAGCCCCGTGATCCGGATCAAGCTAAACCATTTGATTCTCATTTTTCTTGATACACTCCTTTATCATAATTTCCAGACTGGATCACTTTGCCATCTTTTAACAACTTACCTTGGCCTTGAGCAACTCCACGGTGAAAGACCCCTTTAAAAGTCCAGCCTTCATGTGAGCGATATACTCCGCGCCCTTTAAAATGTCCGTCTTTAAAGGTCCCCGTATAGGTATCACCATTTTTAAAGCGTAATTCACCGGAAACGAGTTTGCCTTTTTCAGTCTTTCCCCGATAGACGGTCCCATCTTGGAATTTGACAACATCACTTTTTTGACCATTACCATAAAAAAAGGTCAGCCCAATACAGCTAACGATCAAAATGCAAGCTGCGATCAAGATCCACTTTTTTCTCCCTTGCATAATAATAACTCTCCTTTTTACTAATAATTAAAGATCACTATATATTTGTAGTCTTTATTTATTTTCTTACTACGAAAATAGATAAGCTACCGCACCAAAGAGCACAAATGCCACGCTGAAATTCTTTAAAATTAGCTATATCTTACTATAAATTGTAGTCAATTAAAATACTTTTGGCATTTTTAGATAAATTATTTTTAAGATAACTACAAAATGAATATAGTATAATAATTAAGGAGGTGAATTTTATGGAAAATGTTGATTTAATTGCTGAAAAAATCGCTAACGAGGCCATTAAAATTGCCACTAGTGGAAAGAAACTACCAGATGAATTTGAACTAAAAGATCTCTTTACCAAAGAGTCGTGGTAAAAAAGTTCTGTAGGGGTTAGAAGATTAGTAGGAAAAAAATTTAAAAAGTATGTAAATAACCATCCTAATATTGAATTTGTCAAAACTAATACTGCCAATCACTCTATCTACAGACTAATTAACCCCAATTAGGTATCCATGTAAGAAAGCACACAAATGAGCTCCCTAGACTGATTCAGCTAGTTATTAGTCTAGGGAGCTCTTATTTTATAAATTCCTTCTTCGCTTCATTCTATTTTCTAAAATAATTTTAGCACTTGTTCTTTTGGAGTGGTCTGGATCTGAATCCATTATCCTGACTAAAGTAGCATCGTCTAATTTATTTAGCTCATCCATCTGATTTCGCGAGGCACGTTCATTATCGGCATTAGTTTTTAATGCCCAAGCTACAAGTGCAGCAATTCCTCCGAATATCTCGCCAGCCCCTATGCCAAATTCCTTATTTAGCCAAGGAAGAACAAATTTCCAAATAACATAAATAATAGCAATTATAAAAAGCAATTGTAACATTGTATACATCACCTACAAATTAAAAATTTTTTATAGTAGCACTTCAACATCACTACAGATTCCGCTGACGCTCCATTCAATATTTTAGGATTTGTTCAGCAGTTTTTTTACATGAGTAATCTGGATCTGAATCCATTATTCTAACTAAAGTATTATCATCGCATTATTTGAGTTCATCCCACTGAGAGGTAACTTTTTAGTAAGCTCTAACTCAGTACCTGTAAATGTCCATTAAACAAGTATCAAAATATTCTTCCATTCATTAAATTCAACCTCCTAATACGTATAAATAGCAATTTTTCATCTATCCTTTATTTCATTTATCATCCGTCGTATGCTTCGCTCGCTATATCCCGTTAATCTTGCCAATTCACGTATAGTTAAATGATCCATATTTTCTTGAATTTTAGAAAGAACATACTCTTTTGAATATAGCTTAGACGGAAAATATATTGAACTTCCACTGAAATTGTCATAAATTTTATCAACAATTTTGTCACCAAACATATCATGAAATAACTGATAAACATCATTGTATTTTCCCATCGTCATAATTCCTTTAATAATAGTTGCATCACCAAGCAAATATCTAGCTTATGTAACGATTTATTTCATTATAGGATTTCATTATTGCTATTTCGACTGACAATTTCAAAGAATTATTTCAGGAAAATTAGTTATAAAAACTTGTATTATCGGTCTAAATTTTTGAAAAAAGAACTAATTTTGTCCGAAAAAGTATATTAACTAGTGTATAATTTTCATAAATAAGATATCCATGGAGGTTTTTCCAGATGAACGTCACTGTCTATTCTAAAATCAAAGCTGATAAAGCAACTCGTTTAGTAGTGGGGCTTTCTAAGTACAATAATTCATCTTTATTAACTAATATGACCAATATTTCCTATCCGTTTGATACTGCTGCCTTCGTAGTAAATGATGTCAAAAATTGCAATACTTCAGAATTAAACTCATTTCGCCGTGTACTTGGGATAATATTTTCACCTAAAACAGCTAAAGATCTGATTGAATACTGGAAAAAAAACAATATTTCTGGACCACAGATAGCATTAGACCTTGAAAATCATTTTCAAATTTATTTTGGTAACTACTTTGAAAAGAACAATTTAAATGCCTTCATCAAGCAAAATAATACAAAAAATTTGAAAATAATTTTATTTACTGTCAAATCTTTCAAAGATCCTATATTTAAAAACTCTAATGCTGAAATTTTTAAATATACACATCCTTCTCAAAGAGGAAACACCCAACAACTTTTTGAAGATTTTGATTATTGTAGCCAAGGTTACGGTTTTAGTTCAGCTGATGATATCAAGCAAAATTTTTCAATAAAGTAATTGACAATACACATCTTTCCTTCTATTATCAAAGCAACTTAAATCGAACGGAGGCGTCGCCATTGAAATTCTAAATTCTGCACAAAACAAGTTTAACAACTCTGGGAACAAACAGAGTCGGTTTCACTTGGGCAGAATTTAGGGTTCTAGGCTGATGCAAGATGACTCAGTCTGCCCTTGTGCAGGCTTTTTTTGTTCCTCAAAAATTGGAGGAATGCCTTTATGACCAATATCTCGATCAAAAATCTTACTTTTGCTTATCCTGGCCAAGCAGCTCTTTTTGACAACGCTAATTTTGAACTTGATACTTCTTGGCGTTTAGGACTTTTGGGTCGCAATGGGCGCGGTAAAACTACCTTATTCAAATTATTACAAAATAAACTTCCTTATACGGGTACGCTCAACGTTTCCGTGCCCTTAGCGTATTTTCCACAACCTTTGGGCGATCAAACAAAACTCGCACTCTACTGTCTACAAGAAACTGGGAATTTTTTAGAATGGGAATTAAAACGTGAGCTCAAGTTATTTAAGATCAGCGAAGATCTCTTGTGGCAACCATTTAACACGCTTAGCGGTGGGGAACAGACAAAATTGATGTTATGTGCACTCTTTTGCCAAGCGGACCACTTTTTCTTGCTCGATGAACCGACCAATCATCTCGACTTAGCGGGGCGCAAAGAATTAGTGGCTTACCTAAAACAGAAAAAACAGGGCTTTATCATCGCAAGTCATGACCGCACCTTCTTAGACCAAACGATCGACCACACCTTAGTCATCGAAAGAAGTCAAGTGCGCTTAGAAAATGGTGATCTTGCGTCATATGAGATGCAAAAGAAACGGCGCGATAGCCATGATATCCAGCAAAATGCCAAAACACGCCACGAGCTAAAGCGTCTCAAACAAGCTGCCTTGACCAAAGAAAATTGGGCATCTCAAGCAGAAAGACAAAAACAAAATAACTCGCACGCTGACAAAGGCTTTATCGGTCGGCGTGCTGCCAAAGTGATGAAACGTGCTAGTGCTTTGAAGTCGCGTGCTGAAGAGCGAATCAAACAAAAAGAGACCCAACTCAAAAACCTCGAAGTCAGTGAACCACTCAGCTTAAATTACCGCCCGACCCACAAACAAGTTTTAGTAGAGGCCAAGGACTTTACCCTAGCCTACGAAAAACCGCTATTTTCACCTTTGAATTTTGAAGTCAAAGCTGGTGAGATCGTAGTCCTAAAAGGTAACAACGGCAGTGGCAAATCTAGTCTCTTTCAAGCACTTTTGAAAAGCTCAAAGGCGACTGTAAGTGGTGAGCTATCACTAAACACCCAAAATATCAGTGTCGTGCGCCAAGATTTCAGTGCCGATCGGGGAACACTCAAAGAATTTGCACAAAAACGCGAACTCGACTACACCCTCTTGTTGACACTTTTGAAAAAATTAGGCTTTGAGCGCCATACTTTTGATGTTTTGCTCGAAAATATGAGCTTAGGCCAACAAAAGAAAGTCCAATTAGCGGCTTCACTTGCTACCCCAGCTGAGTTATATCTGTGGGACGAACCCCTAAACTACTTGGATACCTACAACCAAGACCAGCTCCTGGCTTTATTGCAAGAAACCAAGCCCGCCCTTTTAGTGATCGAACACGATCAAAATTTCATCGATCAGATCGCTGATACGGTCGTCGAACTAAAATAAGCTCTCTATAACAACAATGGCGCTGTAAGCTAGAAAAGTTCTAACTTACAACGCCATTTTTTACTATATATCCAATTCAGCACTGATCTGTCTTGAGATGACCACACCTAGCGTCAATAACCCTAACAAAGCAGCACTACCTAACAGAACGCTACCGATCCCCCACAGAGAGATCAAATAGGGAAAGCCCAAGAGTCCTATCGGTTGCGTCGCATTCAACAGCGCATAGTAGCTATTTGAGACCGTCGCCACCGTCTCTTTGCTTACTTTTGTCTGCAAAATGAGCCGGGTCGAAATGTTATACAGTGGGATCGCAAAGCCCAACAACACGATCCCACCATAGACCGACCATCTAGCTGGAGCGCCGATCAGCCCAAAGGCTAACGGCACTAAGACTAAAGCCCAAATGATATATTCATGGGTCTTTAATCGGACATCAACCACACGATAGAACAATGATCCCAGTAAAAAACCACTGACAAACAGCGTGTTGCACAGCCCCAGTAATTTCAGATCATGGAAAACATTATTGGCTAATTCGGCAAAATACACACTTTGAGGAGCTAAAACGATATTAAAGATCAAAGCGATGTAAAAAATTGGGGCTAAATAGTGATTTTCTTTCAATAAGCTTTTAACGACCTTGACCCCATTCCACAAACTAGCTGGTGGCTCGCTTGGCGTTTCTGCAGAAGATTTGGTTTCAACTTTCAATGCAAAAAATAATACCAGACCTACTAAATATAGGCTCAAGTCGATCGCTAAAAAGACACCCAAGCTGACAAAACCTATGGCTACCGTCACGACTGAACCGGAAAATAAATTTGCGCTTGTGACAGCTGTACTTAGTGAAGCATTCAACTTACTCAACTCAGAACGCTCGAAAAGCACCACCAAAAGCTTGGTCAAACACGGATAGTAGTAACTGCTGGCGACCTCATAAAAGAGCGCCCACATGACGAGCCACCAAAAATGTTTGACCTCTAAAATAACACTACTTGTCATGATCAACATGAAAAGCGCTGTCCAGCCCATCGAAAATAAAAGCGTTCGTTTCAGATCCTTAGAGCGATCGACTTGCCCACCAATGTATGTTGCCAGTAGGACCCGTGGCACAAATAGGCAAAAAGAATATAGCCCCACATAGTTAGCTGACACGAACCATTTAGTGATCAGTGTCAGCAATGCGATATTCGACATCCCCCCGCCAAAACTCAAAATAAATTGCGTTAGTAAAATAATTCGGCGATTCATTAAGCACACCCGACTTTCCCCTTAGTGTCGCACTTAATTATAGTTTTTCCCAGCTAAATTACAACTCAATGAATATAGCTAAAAACATGACTAGCAACTCTACTTACCAGATGTATTTAGAATATAGCATCAAAAGAAATAAAACTAACTAAAGATCGAACATATTGCTATTCAGGTATACATATATTGTGTCGTGCATCGGTGCTAAAGCCGATATAGATGTCTATGCTAAAATTAGCTGCACCACTCACAATTGATGATGGCTAATATAAAGCTGTCATCCAAGAACCTGAACGAAATTTTACAACTAATCAATATAAAAATCCGTAACGACGGCTATTACGCCACCATTACAGATTTTATGTTACACATCAATTTGAATTTCAGTAGCTACTGCACTGTGAATAAAATTATTTTTAGTTAATTTTGCAATAGTATCGTGATATACATTTTTCTCTTTATTAGGATCACTAATGGTAATAATCAGCGAAAATCTAGTATGTGGGTGCTTATTATTTTTTTCTAACTCACTCACAATAAAATTACGATAAATTCCTTCAAGATACAAATAAAAATTTCTATGTGCATCAAGATATTTCTTATTAGCATTAGATAATGTAGCTAAATCAATACTATAATGTTTTACTGGCTGATATTTTCTCCCATACTCGATCCTAGTTTTCTCGTAAGTATAGTTATTTTTTAAAGATCGTTTGCTATACAAGGTATCCTTAAGTAAGTTCTGACTGTCCACTCTTTTTATGGGATTAAATTTTGAAAAAGGACCTACAACATCCCTTTTCTCACTAAAGGTACCAAACTTGAGATCTATTTCATTTTGACAATATTCATTTCCCATATCAGGAGCCAGATAGGGATCATAGACAAGTGTCACATCAACTATACCGTAATAATGTCCATTCTCATCTATCAATGAATCTGGATATGGAAAATCCATAATATCTATCCTAGATGATTTTTGTAAATCACCATTCAGAATCAACGTTACAGCATGATCTGTAGTATTTAAAATCTCACTAGCTTTTTGTGGTTTTCCAAATCCCAAGCGTTCTATCCGCTCAATTTCAGATAGAGAAATGTCCTTATCATACTTAGCTGAATGGATAGTCAGTGCTTTTAATAATATTGGATCAAAATTTTGTTTTACCATCATTGTGTCTAGGCACGAAATATTTTTAGCAACTTTAGGTGTTGAAAAGCTCGTACCTATTTCTATCTTAAACTCTCCTGAAGTTGAAAAGCCGAATATTGACTTTTTGACAATATTTCCATTATCAAAATAAGCATCACCACCATAATGAACAACTTCTGGCTTTATATTGTAGGCTGGGCCCAAGCCCTTTCTCGAATAGAAAGCTGGACTATTAGCTACCAGGCCATGCTCCTTATCACTATCTTTATTTATAGCCCCTACAGTCAATGCCCGCAAAGAATCTCCACCCTGATTTATTTTTTCAGGTTGTGAATCAACAGCTACATTATTCCCATCATTTCCCGCTGATTTTATGATCAAGACAGCATTATCTTCTTGAATTTTATCTAATTCCTTTGCAAACGAAGAAAATCCATTTTCTTCAATAGGGTCACCTATGCTAACTGATAAATTCCACACTTTAACATCAGGATTAGATCGGACAGCATTTTTGATATTGTTAACTAGCTCTATCTCATTGATCGCAAAGTTTGGAACAACTGGGCAATCCACAATTTTACATCCTTGAATATCAAAATCATGGGTATTATTCAGTAGATCACCATAAATCAACACAGAAGCAATAAAAGTCCCATGTTCACAAGAAAGTTGTTGGTCCGAGTATGGACAAGCAACACCTCTAACGACCCAGTTTCTCGTGTATTTATTGATCTCAATACCATTATCCAAGACACCAACTACTGGATAATTCACACTATCATCATATTGAAGGGAATCCAATTTTGAAAATAAATTTTGGTTTAAATCATCTAAGCGAAAAAAGTCACTGACCTTTTTGACCGGTGTAATTGACTTTATAGGTAATTTCCGTGTTATGGTCAACTTATCTAAACTCAAATTATTCAACACAAGGATATCACTGCTGCCATATGTTGCATTTTTAAAGTTGATATCATTCTTAGCTAATTCTTCTTCAATATATTTTTTCGAGTTTTCGTTTTCACTTTTGTCATTAAAATCCAGAAAAAATACTTTGTAGTCACTATTATTATCTGCACTCTCAAACTTTGGTGTATATTCGCCAATATCTTTGATCGCAGAAACTACAACATCCGAATTTTCCGACTCTCGGATCTCTTTATCAATTTTATCAAGTTGGGCTTTATTTTTTATCTTTAAAATCAGCGAATTATCATTTTCCATCCCGATCTGACTAAAACTAAAATCACTCGAAAACAAATCAATAATTCTTTTCTGATGGGACTTTGCTTTTGCTTTATCAACAATTTTTACCTCAATAGGTTTTGAAAAATTATTATTTTCATAAATTTCCCAATCTACCTCCAAATCCTTGAGCCTACCACTTAAAAAGGTGATATGTTGCTCCAACTCTTTGCCTGTAAGTACAAATTGAGGTTTTTGGTTATTTCCCCCACCTGTAGTCTTTAGCTCATCATTTTCTCTTTGCTTAAATTCAATGATCGGATTCCCCATATTATCCCTCCTGAAGATGGTTTCTTACCTGTCTAACTGATATCTTCAATGTTTCGGCGATATTTTTCTGTGTGACATTATATTTTCTTAAATAATTCACCCCATTTTCAATGTCAATATTACCACTATTTTCAAACACCAATATTTCATAAAGTAGATCCTTTAAAGAAATATTCTTTCTATCCTCAATTATTGCTTTTTTAAATGCTGAGTTGACGATCGTTTTGATATCAGCAGGTGAATATCCGTCCGTGATCTCTACAAGAATCCCCATACTTTTTTCATTAACTGAAATTTTATTTGGATAGCCCTTTAAAAACTCATGGATCAATTCGTGTCTTATCGTTTCATCTGGCAACGTGATATCTATTTTCGTATCAAAACGACGCCAGACCGCATTATCCAACAGCTCCGGCGTATTTGTGGCAGCTATCAATATATTTCCTTGGCTAAAGGAGTCTATATTTTGCAGTAGGCTATTTACTACTCGTTTTAATTCGCCTAATTCGTTAGAGTCATCCCGATTTTTTGCTATTACATCAAATTCATCTAAAAATAAAATACAAGGTTGTTCCGCTACATAATCGAATAATTTTCTGATATTTTTTGAAGTACTTCCTAATAACGAAGAAACAATGCTATCCAACTTAGCTGTTACCAATGTCAAGCCGGTCTCTTGACATATGAAATCTGCAACTGATGTCTTCCCCGTCCCTGGTGGGCCACATAATAATAAATTATTATTAAAACTAATACCATTTTGGATCAGACTGTCTTTTTTCCTATAGCTTTGAATAAATGATAAAATCTCATTTTCAATAGACTCAGAAAAAAATAGATTCATATCTTCGTAATACTCATCTGTTGGCATTTTTACGTCAACTATATCCAGATGACTATCCTTGTCAAATGGTTTTTGGCGTAAACTATCCAAAGTAACTGAACGCATATCGTTTTCTTTTAATACTTTATTTATTTTTTTACTGAGAGTTCTGTCACCTTCATTTTCCAAAGTTTCAGCCAATTTTTTTGAATAATTAAAGACCTTTTGGGGATTTTTTTCTATTCCCCCTTTGATTATCTGAAGTAATTCATCATACATACCTTGACCTTGCTATATATTTGGAGAAAAATATAGCTTTTCCTTTCCTGATTTTATCTATTATCGTCAGCATCCCCATATCCCATCACACTTTTCATATTACAGCGTAGATATAATATTCATGAATATTGTACTACCAAAACCGTAAAAAATAAACGATTTCCGTTTTTTTTAAGCTCGATCTGTATATTCTTTGGGAATATCGTAATAAAAAAGCCGTAGCGAACACTACGACTTTTTAGATAATAACTAATTATTCACTTTTTCTTTTGCTGCTTCAACTTTTGGATCTTTGACGTTCAAAGTGATCTTGCCCTTTTTGGCACCGACAGTGACCGTTGCGCCTGTAACGATCTTACCTTCTAATAAGGCTTCACTTAAGCGGTCTTCGATCTCGTTTTGCAAGGCACGTCTGATTGGGCGAGCACCGTATTCTGGATCAAAACCAGCCTTAGCCACCACATCGATCGCAGCTGGCGTGATCTTTAGTGTCACATTGCGTTCAGCTACCCGTTTGATGATATCTTTTGCCATCAACTTCACGATCTGATGCAACTCATCTTTTTCAAGTGAATGGAAGATGACGATCTCATCGATCCGGTTCAAGAATTCAGGTCTAAAGCTCTTCTTGAGCGATTCTCTGATCTTAGCCGACATTGCAGCGTAATCATCAGTGACATTGCCTGCACCAAACCCAACGGATTTTTCATCCCGCAAGGCAGTTGCACCTAAGTTAGAGGTCATGATGATGATCGTATTTCTAAAGTTGACTTTTCGACCCTTGGAATCCGTCAAATAACCATCGTCTAAGACTTGTAACAAAATATTGAACACATCTGGATGGGCTTTTTCTACTTCGTCTAGCAAGACGACTGAATATGGTTTATTGCGGACCTTTTCGGATAATTGTCCCCCTTCATCATAACCGACATAGCCTGGAGGAGCACCGACTAAACGACTGGTGGAGTATTTTTCCATGTACTCACTCATGTCGACCCGGATCATCGCATCTTCTGAGCCAAACATCGCTTCAGCTAAGGCTTTAGCTAACTCAGTCTTCCCCACACCAGTAGGTCCTAAGAACATAAATGAGCCGATTGGACGGGTCGGATCGCTCAAACCACTGCGCGAACGGCGAATAGCTTTAGCGATCGAACTGATAGCTTCATCTTGGCCGACCACACGTTGGTGCAAGATCTTCTCTAAACCGACCAACCGTTGACTTTCAGTCTTGGTCAATTGAGTAACGGGTATGCCTGTCCATTCTGAGACGACAGCTGCCACATCCTCTTGGGTCACCACAGCTTTAAACTCGCCTTTTGCTTCTTCTTCAGTTTGTTTAGCTGTGAGTTTTTCAACTTTTTCTTTTAATTTCAAAACTTCTTTGCGTAATTTAGCCGCATCATCGAAGTTTTCGTGTAAGATCTCTTCGTCATAGCTATCACTGACTTTTTTTAGCTTAGCTTTGGCTTTAGATAACTTGTTGCTCTTTTCAGCATTCATGATCCGCAACCGCGCTGCCGCTTCATCCATCAGATCGATCGCCTTATCAGGCAAGAAGCGTTTTGTGATATAGCGTGAACTCAACTTGACGGCCGCATCTAAAGCATCATCGTCGATCTTGACTTTATGGTGCTTTTCATACCGAGAACGCACACCTTTTAAGATCTCAAGTGTCGCTTGTTGGTCAGGTTCATCGACCATAACTGTCGCAAAGCGCCGTTCTAAAGCGGGATCAGATTCAACGTATTTTTGATACTCATCTAATGTCGTAGCCCCAATAACTTGAACTTCGCCCCGCGCTAAAGCAGGTTTTAAGATATTGGAGGCATCGATCGCCCCTTCAGCCCCACCAGCACCGATCAAAGTATGCATCTCATCGATAAATAAGATCACATTGCCATCACGGTAGACTTCTTCTAAGATCTTCTTTAAGCGATCTTCAAATTCACCACGGTATTTGGTACCAGCTACAAGTGAGCCCATATCAAGCATCATCAAGCGTTTCTTCGCCAAATTCTCAGGGACATCTCCCTTGACGATCGCTTGCGCTAAACCTTCTGCGACCGCCGTCTTACCCACGCCAGGTTCACCTAGTAATACTGGGTTGTTTTTCGTCCGGCGACTTAAAACTTGGATCACCCGCTTGACTTCACTTGTGCGCCCGATAACTGGATCGGTATCTTCATTTTGCGCGATCGCCGTCATATCCCGTGCTAATCCATCTAATGTTTCTGTCTTGGAACGTTTTTTGGCTTCATTAGCTTGCTTAGCTAAATGCTGACGTTGGCGGTCAGTCATGCCCAATTGGCGCAACAACAACTGCCGCAAGCGCCGGGTATCGACTTGTAAACTATACAAGATCCGTGAAGATAAAATATTTTCATCATTTAATAGTGCCAATAATAAATGTTCGGTCCCGATCTTAGACGAACCCATCATCATCGCTTGGCGCAAGGCATCATTTAAGACGGCCTTGGATTTTGGTGAATATGGTAAATAACTATCTGGTGCTTGACGGCGCAAAGTTCCATACCCTGCGATCCGTTCGATCTCTTCTTTGATATCGACACTACTTACAAGATTTTGCCTTAAAACTTGACCGGCAACACCATTTTCCTCCAAGACAAGGGCCAACAATAAATGCTCGGTCCCGATCGCTTGGTGCTTGAAGTAGTTAGCTTGTTCTTGTGCAAGTAATAAGACTTGGTTAGCACTCGGTGTGTAAGATGTTGAATCCATAAGATCCCCTTCTTTCTATTATTGATCAGCACAACGCAGACGATTTAAAATGCGATTCAAGATCTTGGCACGGATCGCCTCTTCTAACTCATTGTCGGATAGTGCTAGCGTGCTTTTCTCGATCGCCGTCGCTACTAAATGTGCCTCTTTATGTGTCAATAGTTCATTTTCATAGAGCGTTTGAATGATCTGAAATGCTTTGGTCTCGCTGATGCTCATCCCAACGTACTCGATCAATTCATCTAAGATATCCGGGTCACTGATCAAATCGACCTTGGCGATCCGAATATACCCACCTCCGCCCCGCTTACTCTCGACTAAATAGCCATTTTGCAAAGTAAAACGCGTCTTGATCACGTAATTGATCTGCGAAGGCACGCAGTCAAATTGGTCTGCGACTTCAGAACGTTTGATCTCAACTTGGGAAGCTTCAGCAAGAATACTCTTCAAATATCGTTCGATTATATCGGAAATATTGCGATTTTGCATAAAACTATCCTCGATCTGTTTGACTAACTTTGACTATAATTATAAACGTTATCCACCATGCTTGGCAATGAATTAGCGCTAATTTCTGGGGCTGATCGTGTAAAATATCCTTTATTTATCTGCCGTAAAAATCACAGCCCACGCAACATGTTCAGCCGGGCAAAAATAGACGAACTGATCGCCTGTTCCTTTAGCCTGCTCAACTGAGATAGCTTGGTCAGCATATTTAGCTGTTGGGCTAGTCGGATCTTTTTCCCATTTAGCATACTGTGCCTTAGTTCCCGTAAAGCTTTTTTCCTTGGTATAACCCCTTTGCTCATAGGGTGCCAACAGATCAGCTGTGAGCTGTTTGAGTTCTTCTTTCGTATAACGCTTAGCAATACTACTTTGACTAGGCATTTTTGAGCTTTCTTTGGCTGAACTTGCTTTTTTATTAGGTGTGACTGATATCTTGACGCCATTTTTGCCCCACGTCACATGATAGCTACACCCACTGACACCTAGAACAAAAGCCCCGATCATCAAAAGACAAACTGAACGCTTCATTTAATAACTCCCCCTTAAACAAAAAGAGCCGTCCTGCATAGGTACGACTCTAACTAGTAATTGATCGGGATGGCAGGATTTGAACCTGTGACCCCCACGTCCCGAACGTGGTGCTCTACCAAACTGAGCTACATCCCGAAAACAATTACTATTATAATACTAGTTTGTTAAATGTAAAAGGAAAATCTTATTTTTCTTCGGGATACACTAGACCCCAATCTCTTCTAAGCTTGGTCATGATCTCCATCACATCGGTCGAATAATCTAAGTGCATCACATTTTGGCCCCCAGAAACGGCTTGTTCCATATCGGTCACCTCATAGAACAAGGCATCTGCAGTTGCACCACTTTCGATCACCTCTTGACCCCCATCAGCGGTATAAGTGATCGTTGCTTTTTGGCCCCGCGGATACTCATAGATCTCAATATATCCCTTATCAAAAGCGACCATCCCACGTTTTGGTTGCTTAGCGTGCAACGTCAAGGCCAGCGTCGCCATTTCCCCCGCTTCATTTTGCAATAAGATGCCTGCTTGCTCGTCGACACCGCTGGGAGCTAATTTGACTTGGGATGCAACTTTATCGGGTTTTTGGGACATGAACCAGCGCGCAAAGGACAAAGCGTAGACCCCGATATCTAACAAAGCTCCTCCTGCCAACTCTGGGTTAAAGAAGCGATTAGTCATATCGTAGTCTTTATAGCTACCAAAATTCAACTGTAACATGCGCAATTCACCCAAACGACCGCTTGCGATCACTTCGGCTAATTCTTTATAGATCGGCATATGGTACAACGTCATCGCTTCAGCCAAGATCACATTATTTTTTTCTGCCAGTTGCTTAGCTTCTGTCAGTTCAGCTGCATTCAATGTGATCGATTTTTCACAGAGCACATGTTTGCCCGCCGCTAAAGCTTGACGTAAATATTTGATGTGAGTGTTGTGTGGGGTCGAAATATAGATGATATCGACTTCAGGATCACTGAAGATGTCTTCGATCTGATCATAGACCTTAGTGACCCCATATTTTTTGGCAAAATCAACTGCCTTACTGTGCGTTCGATTAGCCACACCATATAAAGTACGCCCGTGAGCTGCCATGGCTTGTGCTAATTCATTTGCGATCACACCACAGCCTAAAGTTGCCCAATTATAATTTTTCATCATAAGAACCCCCATTCATCAATCTCACCTCGATCATAACAAAAATGTTATCACAAGACAAAGAATATGGATCACCTTATGATAAAAGCGGAAGGATCACAAATGCGGTAAATTTCCCATTCGTGACCTTAAAATCATAATATCCATTATATTTAGCTACCCTTTTCTTGATACTTCTCAATCCGATCCCTTGGCGTCCAGCTTGCTTTGAGGACTCGACAGTCACCTTGTTATAGTTTTGTCGTTTCTTTCCTAAATACGGATTTGTCACCTTGACAACAAGTTTTTCTTTTCTATATATTAATGTGAGCTGAATGCTCGGATCAGCTATATCCTTTGTTGTTGCCTCGATCGCATTATCTAAAATATTTCCTAAAATTGCACAAACATCTAATTCTTGTTTTCCTAGATTTAAATTATTAGGAACTCGGAGATCTAAGCCATAATCTATGTTTTTAGCGATCATTGCCTTTACTTTTTGATTTATAACTGCATCTAAAGCTAAAACTCCGGTATATTTATTTTTAAATGTTACGTTCTCTGATAACTCGGTCATTAACTCTTTGATTTTTATATGATCTTTTTGTTCGGCATAGTAAGTAATACTTGCTAGAATATTTTTCAAATCATGCCGTAAAGTTCTTATTTCTTCAGCCTGTTGTAAAAAATCTCTTAAAAAATCTGATTGTAATTTTTCATGTTGTAACATCTGTACCTGATAGCTTTTATCGGTCAAATAATTATAGAGATACAATATAGAGATATTGAACCATAAAAGTAACAAGCACATTATCACCAACTTTCCACTATTATGGATCAAATTTAATGTTAAGAAAAATGACGACAGTACCGGAGCTGGGATCAAAATCAAATATTCTTTAGTTGAAATATCAGCACTATGCTCTACTTTGAATCGTTTTAAACCTCGGATCAACACAATGAAAAAAAGAAAAACTATGATATACATCCCCAAGAAAAACAGACTAACTTTTCCACTTACCAGTAGATAAATTATCTTCCCCATGTTTTCTTGAATCAATAAAAATGAGCTCAAAAAGCTATAATGAAATAACTTTTTGAAAAAGTCCCCCTGCAGCCAGCATAACATTATCAAAAATAATATGGCAAAAGTTACCCATTTTCCTCTATATATATGCGTTCCCACATTTAGGTCAACTTCACTTAAAAGGGTCACTATGAGTAAAGCACATCCTAGTTGGGTATTTCTCACTTTGGATTTGAAAAAGTATCCCAAATAAATATATATCGTGAATGCCTGGATAACGACCACTACTGTTGATAGAAACATATTGACGCCATTGCTCATATTCCCATCGACCTCTCGCTAAATTCGGTATACGCCTGCTTAAATTTTTTCCTATTTCCCCGACTAATATAAACAGTCATGCCATTTTCTAAAGTTATCTGATCACCAATTATGCCTGTTATATAATTCATGTTGATAATTATCCCACGATTGATTTGAAAGAAATGGCTATTGGGTAAAAGTTTCAATAGCTTTTTTAGCTTAAAATAAAATTGAGCATCACGTTTATCTACCAAGTCGACCCTTACTTTGCGCCCTAATTCAGATGAAATAACAACAATATCTCTAATTCTTAACTGACAATGCTTTTTACCAACTTTGTAAAAAAGATATTGCATATGATGCTCCAATTCGATCATGATCTGTTGCAAGATAGGCTCCAGCTTCTCACTATCGATCGGTTTTAGCACATATCTAAAAGGTAAAACTTCAAAGCTCTCCAACATATAGTTATCATACCCCGTTATAAAAACAAGTAAGAAATCTTTTTCAAGCTCTCGCAATCTCCTAGCTACTTCGATCCCGTTCATCTCTTGCATCTCTATGTCTAAAAAAATGATCTGATAACCTGTTCTAGAATTGCTCATTGTTTTTAATAAAGTTTTTGGTTTAAAAAATACATCGACCTGCACTTCTTTATCTATGGTAGAAAAAAATTTCAAGATCACTGTCTCAGTAATGCCTGTTTGTTCAACATTATCATCACAGATAGCTATTCTATACATAAAATCACCCCTGATCTTGAGTTGATTATAACACCATTGCGCCTAGTATTCTCTCTTTTCAAATTTTTTTATCGTCCAACATATAATTCCAACGATCAACATAAGTAATTCGATATATTGGATCAATATTCTGGGTAAAGTAAATTTATAATTTGCGACAACTGTAAAATACCCCGGGACAAAACTACTCAATTTAGGAACATAACCCAATAACATGCACAATAAATACATTCCCATCCCCGAAAGTGTTGACATGACTAAACTTAAATTCACCGAAAGATAAAATGTGACCATAAGTAAAAAAAGAATGAATAGTAAACTTGCGAGCGATATTAAGCTCGATTCTACATTGTAAGCGTGAGTTGTAAAAATCTCACTATAACCGTTAGAAGTCTTCGAGAGGAAAAATATATAGGCACAAGATGAGCAAATAACATTGACCACATAAAATAATAGGGTCATTCCTAAAATAGCCAGAGCTTTTCCGATCAGCAACACCTTTTTATCCTTTACGCGTGTTACTTCCAATAACATCTGGCCTTCGTTTATTTCACCACCTAGAGTCGCAGCAGTGATAAATAATAATAAGATCAAAGGGATCGTTAACATGACCGTAAAACTCCACATACTTGTAATGAATGTTATCAGGTCCAATCTTGCCCCGATCGAAACTATCTTCCAATTGAAATATGCTCCCATTCCGTATAATAATGGTAAAAAATTCAAGCAAAACAATGCCCCTAAATATTTTCTCCTATAAAACTTGTAAAACTCTGCTTTTATTATTTTTTTCAACAACTCTTCTCACCCCGCAAAAATATTTTTTGAGTTCTTTTCAACTGTGATCTTCAAGATTATTAATTTTTCTTTTGAGATCAATTCAAACAAAGCAGATAATTTTTTATCATCATTAGCGATCAAAACCGAATTTTGTTTTACCACAGCCAATTTTTCTAACGAAGTGCGCACATCACTCGAAATATCTGCCAAAAAGATCCGTAAGGTGCTCTGACTTATCTCTGAATAACGATATAACTTTCTATCCTTAATAACAAAAAAATAGTCACAAATTTCTTCTATCTCGCTGAGTTGATGAGATGACACTAAGACAGTTACGCCTAACTCACTTCTGAGCTTTCTAATATATTCAATAAAATTTTGAGTTCCAACTGGATCTAAACCCACAAATGGTTCATCCAAGATCAAAAAATTAGGTTCTTCTAGTAAAGCCAACGCCAAACTCAGTCGTTGTTTCATTCCAAAAGAATAGTCCCTAACTTTCCTATTATCATTAGACAAGCCAACAAAATCTAGTAATTCATTTATTCTTGTCAGCGAAGGCGAAACGGAACTATAACTTCCGATCAACTTTAAATTTTCTGCACCTGATAAAAATTCAAATACTTTACAGTCCAATAAAAAGCCAAATTTCACATTGTCTGTAGTCTTGATCTCACCCTTAGTCGGTGAAGCCAATCCTAAGATCAACTTCATCAAGGTCGTCTTGCCACAACCATTTCGACCTACTAAGCCGACTATTTCCCCTTCATTGATCTCAAGATCTGCTGCTTCTAAGACCAAATGTGCTCCATATTGTTTAAATACATTCTTTACTTTCAAAAGAGTCATTTCTTCTCCCCCTCATCGATAGTTCGTTGCATATATTCATCTTCATCTATAACTTTTCCGTCTTTTAGATAAATTATCTCATCCATTCCATTTAAAAAATCTTTATCTAAACTGTGTGTTATACAAATGACCATTTTATCTTGTTGCTCTAATATATAATCTTGAACCATGCCTTTTGTCTCTTTATCAAGAGTATTTTCAAATTCGTCCATCAGTATAACCGAACTATTCCCGATAAATGTTCTAGCTATATTTATTTTTCTTTTTTCTCCGCCCGACATACTATACTCACCCTTAGTTAACATCTGCTTAAAAAAAGATTTAGAGATATTCACTTTCTCTAATATTCCATCTAGCCTATCATTCAACTCATTTCTACCTAAAAGAATATTTTCTGTTATATTTTTTCTAAAAATTACTGATTCTTGTGGTAAGAAAGATATATTTGTTATTATTTTTCCTTTTAAGTCTTTACCGTTTACAAATACATTTCCTGAATAGTTTTTTCTGATGCCCAAAATAACTTGAAATAACGTACTCTTCCCACTACCGTTATCACCTACCACAGCATATTTTTTCCGGCTCTTAAATACAAAATCAATATTATCCAAAATTTTATGACCGTTTTTACTCTCCAGAGATAGATTTCTAAATTCTATTGATTCTATTTTTTCTTCACATTTCTCTAGACAACAATTATGATCATCACCATAATTTACCAAATTATTTAATTTTTCTCTGATACTCTTACTTCCTCCAATATCTAAAATAGCCATTCCGATCTGTTGCATAGGCATGATCAACATATTGGAAACCTGCGTTACTGCCACCAATTGTCCTAAGTTTAAATTTCCGACTATAACTCCTGACCCGGTTATAATTAAACATAAAATTATCATCACATATTGGATCAATGCACTAATTTGATTTAATTTTCCATTTGTTACACTTAATATTTGTGTATTTTTCTCTAAAGATTCTAGATTCCCGTTAAACTCAGTAATGAATCGTTCTTCTGCTCTATATCCTCTAATGACCTCCATGCCAGTCATTATTTCCTTTATTGTAGATAAAAATTTTGAATTCAACTCTGCATTTTCATCAACCATAGTGTTGATTATTTTTCCTAAAATTATTGGTATTATCAGTGAAATTATCCCTAATACAAAAATCACAATTGTTATGACTACACTAACACTTAATAAGTAGCTTATACCAATGATCAAGACAAATATATTGGCGATCAATTCTAATATATTGTTCAAATAGTACTGCTCATAAACGTCCATATAATATTCAAAATAATTTATTTTCTCTCCAATAGATGTTTCTTGAAAATATTCAAAATCAGCAAACATACAAAAATTTATCAAGCGTCTCTTTATATCTATATGGATCCTCTTTTGAATTTCTGATTGAAATTTGATTTGCCAGTAAGTCATAAAATAATTAAGCATCACAAAAAGTATGAATAATAACACCGAAATCTGAAAAATTAATAATTTACTATTCTCAATAGAATTGATAAACAATTGAATGATCAATGCAAAAGAGATATCTATCAAACCTACTATCAGCGACAATAGCACAAATAAGCTAATTCTATATTTTTGTCTCAGGAGTATTTTTTGCATATATCTTACCTACTTGAACATTTCTTCAGTCATTTCACCATAATAATCTTTAAATAATACACAGTATGGGTCACGAGTAGTAACATTTCTATATTTCATATACGATCTAGCTCGACACCCACCACCACAGAAATATTTAAAAGGGCATTCTTTACATCCGCCAGATAATTTATCAACATTTAAATTTTTGAATACATTTAATTTCTGTGAATGTTTCAGTATATCTATTAATGATTCTTTTCTAATATTTCCTAAACAAAATTCATCGTACATCAACATATGACAAGGATAAACATTGCCATCCGTTCCTACTGAGATTATTGTCTTACCCGCCCCACAATAGTTTTCAGCATGAAATTTTTCTACGATACTACTGTCCTCGATCGCCATATCCGTCTTTTTCATAAATTGACTAATAGTTTGTAGATCTTCATCGTTTGGTAAATAATTTAGCAATTCTCCTTCAAAACATGCTGATAATATACTAAAACTTATTGTTACCCCTAATTTCTTGGCTAAATTAACGTACTCTTCTAAATATTTTGAATTTAGGTGGTGTATGGTCGGTAAAATATTGACATTGTTTCCTGTTTCTTTTAACCATGAAATAGATCTCATTATCTTATCAAAGATATTTGGGTCTCTAAGGAAAGGTTTGCCATCTGAACAATAAGTATCTAAGGAAACAGATACAGTATCTATATACTTCGCTAAATCACCTAAAACAGCCTTGTTGAATATTGTCCCATTTGTAATAAGTATGAGATTAGGAAACTTACAATCAATTTTGGCATATCTCACTATCTCAATAATATTTTTCGTAAGTAAGGGCTCACCACCCGAAAATATCAAATTTTCTACTCCTCCAGTTCTAAGTTGTAAAATGACTTCTTTTATTTCTTTAGTAGTCATATCCTCGTACTTATTTCTTTTTTCGTCTAGAGAATAACAACCTACACAATGTAAATTGCATTTATTAGTTAAATGGATATACGCTGATACAGGTTTTACCTCATAGCTAAACTCGTTTTTAGAAATGAAATCATTATCTTGCAGAAACTCAAAAAATTCCCTTTCATCCCCATTTAGTTTATCTACATCAATATTTCCCTCCTTCAGTTCGTTTAAAAATTCGATTGCCTCAGCAGTAACACCCGCAATGACACCGTTATCAAAATTGAATAATAATTCTGTCTCTGTTGCATGCAAAACTGCAATATTTTTATTTACGAACATATTTTTCCCTCACTTTTCTTAATAGTTTTATCAAGATAAATTCCAGTAAAAATAGCATAACAAACGACGATATACTAAAATCTAGATCAAGATTTGTCACTGTAAGTCCAGCTATATTTTGAGTCAACACTGCTGTATTCTTTGCTATAGCAACTAGCGCACTATCACTGATTCTAAAGTAACTAAACGCTAAAATAATAAATACAAAGAGTGCTGAAGCAATTGTTATCTGCAGAGTATCTGACTTTACATTTCTAATTATGTAATTAGTACAGATCGCAAATAAAATTGCGGGACAAATAATAACAAATAAAAAGAAAGTAAATAAGTTTAAATTCTCTATCGATAGAAATACCACGCTCATATTCAATATAAACAGTATTCCTGAGATCCATTTTCCCATTCTCATCCTCCATCATTTCACATAATTGAAATGTAAATATTGTACATAGCATGAACCATTGTAGGATATATTAATTTCTTAAATTTTATCTTTATAGAGCAAAATAATACTCCTAAAGGTAATCGGTATAACAAATTATCTACTATGTCTTCACCCATATGACCAATAAAAGCAAATAAAAAACTACTAAATAGTAACGCTAATACAGCATTATAATTTCGTCTTATATCATTAAATATAATTTGTCTATACAGATATTCCTCTGCGAATGCGGCTCCTAAAAAATGGATAGACATAAAAAATAAGTTTTGAGTTTTCATCATAAAGTACATAATGGTTATAAAAATCCCTAATATAGTCAAATCTAACTTACTTAGATAGCAATGCGTAAATTTATTTTTCTAGCATTGATCAATTAAAAATGGAAATACTACCAATGCTAGTAAGATTGGAAGTGTCAATCTTACTAACACGTTTCTAAAAGGTAGCAGTCCTACGATCAACATGGTGAGAATCAAAATAATTCCTGATAAAACCGATAGCATGACAGGATAAAACAACTTATCAATATGTTTTCTCATCACTGTTTTTCTCCTATAATTAACACCAAGCGATAAATGCGCTTGGTGTTAATACATTTTTTCTATACGTCACTTTTAACTTCTTTGACGTAATGTCCAACATGAGCACAAACAATATATCCTACCGAAATACAACCAGTCTTTCTTACTTTCTTCCTAGTAAAAAACTTAATCATAACTCCCACCTCCCTCATAACTAGCATTCAACATCATTAATTGTAATTAATGATTGAGTCTAAAATATTACACTGTTGTATCCGGTACTATAGGATGTAGCAAATGGTCATTAACTCAAAAAAAGCTATAGCAATACCCTACAAGATAGAGATAATATGAAGTGACCTCCTAAATTGTCAATTCTGGGATTTAGACTCATAATA
>OFGF01000690.1_pt1 | contig 26595 bp, 40 predicted proteins | sample 1521711 | NCBI WGS metagenome assembly OFGF01 (sample SAMEA3504092, study PRJEB24116) | mouse gut metagenome | biome: mouse gut; feature: mouse-associated habitat; material: faeces | place: Denmark | collected 2011 | reverse complement strand
TGGACGAGCCTACGCAGACCGCATGATAGAGCAAAACAAAACCAGCGCCTACGCAGAAAGAATACTGCGCCGGGCGGCTGGGTATGAAAGGAGCAACGGAATATGAACCAGATGTTAGCCGGAAGAATCATGGAGTTAGGGATCCTCCTGAATGGATTCGAGGGGATCGAAGCCCATGTCCTCTTACATGGGAACACAGGATGCCTCTGCGTGGAGATCTATGAGGATAAAGTACAGGCATATCAAAACAGAGCCTTTATCACAAATGAGAGAGATCTTTTTGAGATCAAACAGGACATGGAAAAAATGCACCAAGAGACTGTAAAAAGCAAGCGGAGGTACCAGTGATGGATGATACATACTACCCAGATAGTGCTACAAGGATTACAGATCCATTTTATCTCTTTTGCTGTCAAAAAGGACACCAGGAATGGTGTGTAACACCCGTCACCACCTGCCCCTGCTGCGGAGCCAAAATCAAGAGCTGCCTCCCGGTGGGGGCAAAAAAAGAAACAGCCAGGTGCAACTGACTGTCTCAAGGATATGCTGTACATACCAAAAACTTATATGAACAGTATAGCATATCCACGGGGAAAAAGCAATAAAAAATCCAAAAAAGCACGAAAAACAAGGGGAAAGAAACCCCTTTGACAACTTGCTAAAGATATTACTTTTAGGGGGATATGCCATGTCATACATCTGTGCAGTCACAAAAGCGGGACGCACCCTCATAACAGAAAAATATTATACCAGCAGATATAACAAAAAAGGAATTGAGCGGAGCATTAATCATAAAAAAACATCCGAGGCGCAGGAAAGGTGTAATCTCCGCAAGGCAGAAAGAAAAGTGACCATCCTGTTAAATGCCAACTTTGCCCCCGGCGACTGGCACCTGGTCCTGGACTACACACCAGACCACCGACCATCAACCCCGGAAGAAGCCAGGAACAATGCAAAGCCGTTTTTACAAAAGGTCAGACGTCTCTACCGGAAAGCAGGGATCGAACTGAAGTATGTGGAGGTGGTGGAATTTGGCAAAAAAGGAGCCCTCCACCATCACATCATCATGAACAGTTGCGCGGGCGCAATGGAAGACATGAGAAAGAAGTGGAGCTTCGGCCGGATCCACTTTAATTTACTGGACGACACCGGGGAATACTCCGCCCTGGCCGCTTACATACTCAAAAGCAGGAAGTGGTGGAAAAAGGCAGGGGGCAAAAACAAACAGTACACAAGGAGCCGGAACCTCCATGTACCGGAAACCAAAAAAACCATCATCAAGACAGCAGAAGGCTACTACGAAAAACCCAGGGCCAAAAAAGGCTGGCACTTGAAAAAGGAAACCGAAGTCCACTTTACCACTGAGGCAGGTTGGCCCTATATGAGATACATCCTTGTAAAGAATGGGAAAGAAGAAAACAAAAGGAGGGGATCCCCGCGAGAGTAGACATCTTTATCCAGACAACCTTTAAAGGCAACTTTGCCAAAGGCGAGGGCGCTTACGGGATCCTGCTCCAGGTCATGCGGGGAGGAATCCCAAAAACCAAAGAGCACTACGCCGGCTGGAGCGGCACCGCATGCCAGAGGCTAAACGTCCGTGCCGCCGCCGAGGCATTAAACTACATGACCATACCCTGCGACGTCACCATCCACACCGGGAGCTGCTATGTAAAAAGCGTAGCAGAGAGCGGGGACCCAAAAGGCAGACATGAGGATATCTGGATGGCCTTTTTCGCCGCCAGGAACCGGATGGAGAGCGTCAGCATACAGCAGGAGGGCAGACACGAGTACTCCGCCTATTTAAAAACCGAGCTGAAAAAAAGAAATACACTGTGGTCTGCGACAAATAAAAGGAGGAATGAGACAGATGGCAAAAAAAGAAGAAGCAAAAAACGGGCTGTTTCCCGTATTCGGGGAATTTGATTCCTGGGAGGAGATCAACGAGGCAGCAGAAGGGCTGCTGCAGGAAGGAGACCAGAACGGTCTGCGGACACTGGCAGAAGAAAATGGGCTGGAAGAAGAGATAGAATCATACCTTGCCGGTGATGTGACAGAACTTTGTGACCCCATCAGCGCAGCCCTGGGGAAAATAAAAAAAGAAAAAGAATACGAGAACAATTACCTGACAGATGATGTGGCGGAATACCTGTCCGCAAACTGCGATGATATCAATTTCGCCCTCTCAGTAAGAAAAAAAGGAAAGCGGCTGGCAGAAGCAGCAAAACGGGTGCTGGAGGAAGCCAGGAAACACAGGACCAGAATAGACGGGGAACCATGCTGCTACTGCGGGCCGATGAAAGGCTACCAGCTGATCCGGGAGTACTACAGAGAGGGGGAAACGGAGTGAAGCACCCAGAAATAAAAGCAACACAAGCCGCAGGGGATCTCATAAAGACAGCCGACGCTATCCAGGAAGAACCCAGGATGTGGTGGGGGCATGGATTAAAATACCAATGGATCATCCAGCCGGAGCGGGACGGGGAACTCCTGCTCCTCCGGTGGTACGAAGTAGCCCCCTTAAAAAGACGGGAGCGGACGTGCGAAACCTATCTCACCTGGATCGACGCAAAAAAAGAAGACTGGACCACCTACGACTGCATCGGAGAAAAGTGGAGAAGCGCCAGGATGGAAAATCTGATCTTTGGCCAGGACATGGACGGGATCCTCCTGCTGGAGGGCTGGCTGCCGGAAGAATTTGCCTCCCCGGGTGAAAACATCCCCCGCTGCATCAACGCCTGGCAGGAGGGGATCCGGGACCGGAAACTGAAGCAGAGACAGAAGAAAAAAGACGAGTACACCGCCCACCTTATGGGACAGGCAAAAGAACTGCCCTCCGGCTATTACGGCTGGCAGGAAAACACCGTCATGAAGAAAAGCCGCTATCTGATCTACAAAAGGAGCAGGAAAAAAGAATCTGAAGCCTGCTGCACCCACTGCGGGGAAAGAATGATGATACCGACACAGGGGCTAAAAAACAACAGAACCGGGGAATGTCCGAACTGCGGCAGCAGGATCACCATGAAAAGTTCCGGGCGGATCCAGCGATTGTGGGACGATTCGTGGACACAGTACATACAGGCGATTGACGAGGGGATCATGATCCGCTATATCCACATGAAAAAAGACTACCGGATATACGGGAGACCAGAAAGAAAAGTTTCGGAGCCAGGCCGGATCGTGATTGAACGGGGGAAACCCGCCGTATGGTATGAGATCCGGGATGACCAGACAAAGTTTTCCAGCGGCGAGAAATACAAAAAGAATCCAGGAGAAGGATGGGTGAACGCTGTCATTTCATGCCTGACATACTCCCACATCTATAAAAAAACACTGTGGCGCGAGTTAAAAAAAGCATTTCCGCACCACATGTTCCACGAATATCTCAAGAGAAACAAGGTGAGGGCGTGTTATGAAAATGGGGATATCCTCTATAACTACTTTGACGCCTACAGCATTTTCCCTCTCATGGAAAGCCTGGAAAAAACGGGAAAGACCCATCTTGTGGATCATCTGGCAGGAGGAAAACGCTCAAGATTTTCCCTGTTTGACAAAAAAGCGGTGACAGTGTCCAAAATGCTTGGAATCAGTAAAAAACAGTACCGCGAACTTAAAAATCCGACAGAAGGGGACATTGAAAGACTGCAGTTTTTAAACCACGGAGAAATCCATCTTACAGACAGGCAGTACCGGATATTTAAAGAGTGCACGACATCATACAACTGGAAGGCAATGATACAGGAAGCGCTCCGGCACACGGCAATGCACCAGTTTTTAAAATACGCAGAATCTGTTGACAAAACAGATCTTAGGCATTGGTACCTGGACTACCTAAGGATGGCAGACAGGGCAGGCTATGACCTCAACAACAGATCCGTCCTGTTCCCAAAAAACATCCGGGAAGCCCACGATGTGGTGCAGGACCTCCTGGAAGAAGAAAGACTGGGGGAAAACTTAAAGGCAGCAGACCAGAGATACAAAGGCATACCCCGGATCGAGAAAAAGATCCGGAAAGAATTTACTTACAGCAATGGGAAATACTGTATCCGGCCGGCGAAAACAAACCGGGAGATCGTCAGGGAAGGACAGAGGCTGCACATCTGCGTGGGGAACGGGAGATATGCAGAAAGCATGGAGAAGGAAAAAACCTACATCCTATTCCTCCGGAAAAAGGAAGATCCGGACACCCCGTTTTATACCGTTGAGATCACGCCGGAATTTAAAATCCTGCAAAGACATGGAAAATACAACAAAGAAGGAAGCGAAGTAACAGAAGTAGACAGCTTTTTGAAAGAATTTGTGGAGGTAAAAGGAAATGGCAAAAAGTATCATGCAGCAGGATGACAGCCTCTGTTATCTCTGCGGGGCAAACGGAACCATGGACTATTTGCACTGGCATCACGTCTTTGGCGGAGCCAATCGGAAATGGTCGGAAAAGTACGGGTTAAAAGTAAGGCTCTGCGGGCAGCAGTGCCACGAGAACGGGCCGAATGCGGTCCATCGGAACAAAGAGACCAGGGACCGCCTCAGGGAAGAGGCGCAGAGGGCTTTTGAAAAAAACCACGGAACCAGACAAGACTTTTTCCGGATCTTTGGAAAAAACTATTTGTAAGCACCAGGCTTTTAACATCACGGAAGCCATAATAACCAGACAGGCCTCCCGGCATAACCGGGAGGCGGAAGGAGGACCAATGGAACAGCTGAGCATACAGATCAACAGCATGGAGGATGCCGTCCGGGGCATTGAAGCCGCCCAGCGGAAAGCCTGCACCGCATTTATAGAGATCGGATACATATTGAGAAAGGCAGACGACGCTGAACTCTACAAAGAAAAAGGATACAGCAGCATCTTTGTTTTTGCGGAAAAAGAATATGGATGGGACCAGTCCCAGACCTCCCGGTTCATGAGCATCAACAGGGAATACAGCGAGGGAGGGTACTCCTGTACACTCCAGGAAAGATACGAAGGGTACGGGCAGGCGAAACTGGCGGAAATGCTGAAACTCCCGGAAGGATTAAGGGAAGAGATCACACCGGAGATGAAGCGGGACGACATCCGGGAATTGAAAAAAGATTACCGAGCGGCAGAAGAGACAAGACAGGAAGAACAGTTCAGAGAGGCATTTGCGCCGGCGCAAACCGAAGGGGCACTTTTAGAAAAAACCGCCAGAGCGCTTCTAAGCCAGACCACCTACGCACAGAGGATCCCGGATCTGTGGCCCCTTATGCTGAAGCACAGACAAGGGGCCACAGTAAACGAAATGGACGTTCTCATGGCGCTGATCCCAGGCGGATACGGACATGCCAGGGTACAGAGCTGCATGTGTTTCTTTCGAAAAGAAGAAATGTCCATCATGCACGGGAGAGACAAAGAGAGGCACAGCTACACGGAGCTCCTGGACACCATCGCAAATCTATCGGAAACAGCAGAATTTGACACCCCGGAAAACTGGTATCAGACAGTATTCGGGAAAGAGTTTCCTGGAAAGCTTCGAGAAGAGGAAAAAACACCGGAAAACGACGAAAACCCAAAAGGAAACCAGGCATCCGGAAAGTTGGAAAACCAGGCGGAAAAATCCGCCACAACCATACCGGAAAAAGAACAGAACCATACTTCCCGCACCGGCGGAATACCAAAGGAAGAAGAATCCGGGGAAAATCCACCCACAGAAGCACCCGAAAAGGAAGAAAACAACGAAAACCCGAAAGGAAACCAACCCCTGGAAGGGCAGACCGAAATCGGTGATTTTGCCGAACAAATGCCGATAACCTGCGGGGAAACGTTGAAAAAGGAAAATGATGAAGCTCTGCCCTGCACGGAACCCGCACCGGAGCACCTGCCTGAAACCATAGAATACAACGAAACCCCGAAAGGGACCCAGCCACTGGGGGGACTGGCGGACACCACGGAGGGAAAGTGCCCGTACTGCTGTGGCAGCAAAGAGATCTACAGCATCAATTATGCGTTCTTCATTTCCCTGTCCCCTTCCGGGGAGGGAAAAATCGGGAAAATCTCCGCACCGCAAGAGCATGAACTAATCCGGTTTGAATACTGTCCTAGATGCGGGAGGAAGCTGAAAAAATGAGCCAGACACACATAAAATGGATCAGACAGGCCCTGGATAAAGCCAGACCAAAAGAGATCAGGATCTCATGGAGTGACTACTACCCCATGTGCCCACGCTGCGGATCCTGGGAAGCGGAGCGGCACCGCGGAGAGATCTGGCCGTACTGCCCGATGTGCGGACAAAAATTAAGGGATGTCAAAATCAAGAAGGAGGAAGTGCTGCCGGAAAGATGGCGGAATATCATCATGGGAAAATTTAAAAGGAGGAACTGAAATGGAAAGATCAAACATCAAGACAACCACAGAGACACCTTCCGGCCATAACTCTCCACACATTTCCGGCAGCAGTGTTACAGGCGTCGGGAAAATCGACACGAACAGGATCAGTATTCATGATCTCACTGCAAAAAGAGTTTATTTTGAGCCATCGACCAAGCAAATAAGACCAGGAGGATAAGAAATGAGTAAGTCTATCTTAATAATGGATACACCGGAATATTGCGCAGAATGTCCACTTAGCGCTAATCACGCAGAAGTCTGCCATGTAATGAATAAATGCATAACAGGAGTAAAAGAAAAATACGGCAAACCAGAATGGTGCCCCTGGAACCTTTGTCAAAAAAGAAAGAAATAACAGATGATAATTTGTTTTTTGTCGGTTGAAATTGCCTGGAATAAGTCGCGGAACGCCTGCATTGACAAAATCATGGAAGGGGAGAATGGAAATGAGTAGACCAGAAATTACAGCATTAGCGGAAAAAATGCAGCAGGGGGTAGAAAAACAACGGCAGAAGGAACAGAGTGCATTACAAATAATAGTTGCTATCACGTCGCCAGAGTTTGCAAAGCAGGCAGCAGACACCTTAGACAGTAAAAAACACCCATACAGCTTTGAGACGTATTTAGTCTTGCTTGGGCGGTTGCAGGAGTTGATAAGCGCAGGTATGCCAAACTGTTTAGCACTGGACGCAGTACAGACTTGCGAAACGTCAGAAACAATTATAAATGTATGGAGATTGGCAAGGTAGAACACGACAATAAACCGTGTAAACCATGCAAAAAGCGTAAATATTGCACAAACTATGAGGAGGCAGAAAATGAATAAATCTATTTTAGTAATGGATACGCCAAAAAATTGTCGATACTGTCCAGTATTTGGAGGAGAATTATGCAAAGAAGCAGGAGCAAGCATATATAATTTTACTCGACCCAATCGGTGTCCGCTCCGTGATGCCCCTTACAAACGGGATGAAAAAGAACCTCTTAGCGCATGTGGTGTCTACGCCAAAGGGTGGAATACTTGTGTGAACAGGATTTTAATGGAGGCGATTGAATATGAGTAGAGAAATATTGTTTAAAGGAAAGCGGATTGATAATGGAGAATGGGTTGAGGGGTATCTGTTTGGCGATGGAATAATTGGCAGCAATAGAATGTTTATCGGAGAACTTACCATTGAAGATTACAAAGGAAATGCGGACGATGGGCCCACTATAATAACTGGGTCATACTATAGTGAGGTAGATCCAGAAACCGTCTGCCAGTACACCGGATTGACGGACAAGAACGACAGGAAGATTTTTGAGGGAGATATTTTACAAATTGATACAGAAAACCTTACGAAAAATGACGGATATTTTACTGTTGAATGGAGCGAGCCGGGTTGTTGTTTTGTTCTTTGCGGGAATAAGTATCTGGCTCATTTTGATAATATTTACAAAGATTTTCGGGAAGTTATCGGCAACATTTTTAACGACCTCGAACTTTTAAAAGACAGGCAGCAGCCGGAAAGCCCCATAACATAAAAGGAGGACGCAGAATGACAGAAAAAGAAGCAATTAACCATTACAAAAGGACAATGCAGATTCACAAAGACGAATTTGGATATGATAGAGACGATCGGATAACTGATTTATACAATACAACCATCAATGCTCTCCGGGAGCTCCAGCAGTACCGAGCAATCGGAACGATCGAGGAATGCCAGGAAATGGAAGAAAGACAGGAAGCGAAACAACCTTATATATGGGGTGCCTGGGATGACGCGATCCCCGACATGTATGATTGCCCGAACTGCGGCGAAAGCTACGGCATTGGCGTTGATGACTACGACTACTGCCCAAAATGCGGGCAGGCATTTGATAAAAGCGACCTGGCAAAACAATATGAATAGGCGCGACAGCACAGAAGGGAGCTGTAAACATGGAAGAATACATAATAAACGGAACATTAGCAAGAATTCATAACAAGAAAGGACCGTGAACAATGAAATCACAAAGAACAATATATTACATAGGGCAAAGAATAGAACTCCCTTACGAAGAAAAAGAAGGACGAAAGATAGTAAGAAAATACAAAAGAGTACAGATCATAGGTCTGTACACCAACTTTGCTCTCTGTAAAGTAAACGGACGCTACAGAGAGTGCTATCCATATGATGTTTTAGAGGCAGCAGTATAACCAGGGTTGCGCCGGCGCAAGTAAAAGGAGAGATTGATCCAATGGACGAAAAAGAATACATAGAGTATCAAAGCAAAAAAGAATATCTAACAGGCTATCGCAAGGCTTGCAAAAAGATCGAAAGTCTAAAAGAGCAACTGGAATCCCTCCGAGAGATTGAGCGGAGCATTAAGTCGCAACAACTGTCAGACATGCCGAAAGGCAGCAACCACCACCAGGACCTGTCAGACCTGATGGTTAAGCTGGAGGATCTGCAGGCGCAGATCGCCGACGCTATCACAGACTCCTGCAAGATAAAGCTGGAGATCGAAGAGGCACTGTGGAAGCTAGATGATCCGGAGGAAGCCAGGGTGTTGCGGTTTCGGTACATATACTTTATGACAGGAAGAGAAATAAGCAGCACTATGAGTTATAGTCCAAGGCAGATCTGGAGGCTACACGATAATGCCATAAAAAATTTAAAGATGGCACACTATGGCACAGTTGATTATGTTAATATATAAACTGAAAGAAGGATGCAGTAAGGGAACTGTATCCTTCTTTTGGCTATGCGGCAAGGAGGGGGGCACTAGGTACTACCTGACCCATACGGGGGTGCGGGTGGCGCTGACTGTGCAGTTCTTCTCTTTTTTTATACAAAAAATTGAGGGCACTTCCTTCCGCTTTCACAAATATACAACAGGGGGGTGAGAAGTCATTGGAAGTGAATCAAAAAGAGCTGGCAAAAATACTTGGCATATCAGATCGGCGGATCCGTCAGCTCAAAGGCGATTATGGACTTTTTGCCAGCGGGACGACCGAAGGAAAAGCACAGAAAAGATATGTGCTTGAAAAGTGCATACCAGAGTACATAAATTACAAAATAGAAACGGAAGTCAAAGAGGGTACAATGGTATCCAAGGAAAGGGAACAGGCCGAGCACGAAAGAATCAAAAAAAAGATATCAATTTTAAAACTAAGGAGACTAAAAAAAGAACTCCATGAGGCAAAGGATGTGGAAGAATTTTTAACTGGAATGCTGGTGGATTTTAAGGATAAGTTATTATCAGTGCCGCAAAAGGTGGCCCCTTTGATCGTAGCAGAGGATGACGTGAGCATTATCCTGGATATTTTAGAAAAAGAAATATTTGAAACGATGGAGCGATTATCAGAGTATGACCCATCGAAGATTGACAAGGACACAATCTCATCTATCATTGAGGAAGACGAAGAAGAGGAAGAAGAATAGAATGCCATCATCAGAAAGACAGCGATCCCGACGCCGAACAGTAAAACTTTTTATGGGAATCATTAAGATGATCCTGCAAAAACCGGAAAAGATATCGGTAAGCCAATGGGCAGAAAAATACAGAATATTAGATGAATCCAGCAACTTTTCCGGAAAATGGACACATGACGTCACACCATATCTTGTGGGAATCATGGATGCATTTAATGATCCATATATACAAGAAATCAATTTTTGCAAGTCGACACAGGTTGGTGGGACGGAAGTCATGTTAAATATAATCGGCTGGATCATAATGGAGGACCAGGCACCAGTGATGATAGTATATCCATCGGATGATCTTGCCAAAGACATATCAAACGACAGGATAAAGCCATCACTTTCAAAGACACCGGAAATCAAAGAGCGGTTTTATCTCAATTCGTCGAAGGAGCTAAAACTAAAGTTTAGGGGCATGACACTTTACTTGAGAGGGTCCCATTCGGCGGAAAAATTGGCGTCAAAATCCATAAAATATTTATTTTTTGATGAAATAGATAAATTAGACGGAGCCTCCAAAAAAGAAGCTTCCCCCTACAACCTGGCAAAAGAAAGAACGAGAACATACACCTATAGCAGAAAAATATATACATGCAGTACCCCGACACTTAAAACAAATTATGTGTGGAGGATTCATGAAGAGGCGGATGAACAGAGAAAGTTTTTTGTTCCCTGTCCTCATTGCGGTTCCCATATTATTTTTCAGTTTGACCAGATCAAGTTTCCGAAGGAGGGGACAAACAAGGAGAGGGCAGAGGAAGCGGTATACATATGCCAGGAGTGCGGAGGAAAGATTACAGACAGGGACAAGATAAAAATGCTCCGCAAAGGGGAGTGGAGAGATGTAAAAAAGACGTGTGTCGGAAAAGCGAGGACAGTTTCTTTTTGGATCAATGCCCTGTATTCAAGGTTTTTAACTTGGTCGGAAATCGTCATGGAATTTTTGAAAAGCAAGGACGATCCGGATCAATTACAAAACTTTGTAAATTCCTGGCTTGCGGAACCGTGGGAAGATAAAAAAACGGAAATGAGTAAAAGCATGGTGCTGGATAGGCAAACAGAAACGAAAGAGTTTATAGTCCCGCCATGGGCCAAGATCATCACCGGTGGAGTAGATGTACAGAGATCTTCTTTTTACTGGACAATACGCGCATGGGGCGACCATATGACAAGCCAAAACATCGCACACGGACAATATGCCTCGAGAGAAGAAGTTGAAGATGTAATGAATCTGGAATTTAAAAAAGAGGATGGAACACCAATGATAGTAAACCTCGTCTTAATTGATTCCGGAGATCAGACAGACACAGTGTATGATATATGCGCAGATAACAGCGAATGGGCACTACCCGTCAAAGGGGCCAATAAAGAGCTCATGACCCATTACAAGATCAGCATAGTAAACAAAGCAAACTCAAAAGCAAATGGGATGCGGCTTGTCACTGTGGATGGAGATAAATACAAAGATATGATTGCTGCCCGCCTGCGGAGACGCCAGGGAAGGGGAGCCTGGATGGTATACGCCGGTTGCGATGAAGAATATGCCGTACAGGTGACAAATGAGCACAAAGTAAACGTAAAGACGCAGAATGGCGCAACAAAAAAGAAATGGATACCAAAAACCTCCAGACCTAACAATCATTATCTGGATGCAGAGGTATATTGTTTTGCGGCTGCAGACATGATGGGAGTACGGACCTTACATCTCCAGGAAGAGGACAATGAGCCGGAAGAGAAGGAATATAACAAAAAAGAAGAGCAGGAATGGATCAAGAACAAAGAAGACTGGGTATAGAAAGAGAGAAGGCGAAAAATGAAAGAACTAAAAGAAATGGAAGATATGGACGACGAAGAACTGTTACGAGAGGTTAAGATAGCGATCAGCAAAGTTGTAATTGGCGGGCAGTCTTACCAGATCGGTACACGCAGTCTGACGAGAGCAGATCTCGGAATGCTCCGAAAATTAAAAAATGAGCTAACGGCAACAGTAAAACAAGAATCAGGCGATTTACTGGATTCCACCTATGTAGCTATGTTTGATGGGAGGTAAAAATGAACTGGATTGATAATATAGTGGGCTTCATCTCCCCAGAAAGAGGATATAAAAGAGAATTGTTCCGGCAAGCATATGAGGCGGAAAAAAATTATGATGCAGGTAATGGAAACCGCCTCAATGCAGGGTGGCGCGTGACAAACGAAAGTGCGGAGCAGACGGACAGGGGATCACGTGACGTGATCCGGGCAAGGACAAGAGATCTGGAAAGAAATTCGGATTTAATGAATTCTGTGATAGGTGCCTACGGAAGAAATGTGGTAGGGGGAGCTTTTACCCTCCAGGCGAAAACCAACGATGAAACATTAAATACCTCCATAGAGGAGTTGTGGAAAAAATGGTGCAAAAAAAGGAACTGTGATGTGACAGGGCAGCAGTCGCTAAACCAAATACTGAGAATGGCTGTACGGAGAAAAAAGATCGACGGTGCTATTTTAATAAAAAAGTGTTTTACCTCGGAAGGTTTTATACCTTTTCAGCTGCAATGTCTGGAAGTAGATGAACTTGATATATCTCAGACGATCCCTAAGAAGAAAGGAAACAAGGTGATTGGCGGGATTGAATTAAATAAATATAACCGACCAGAGGGATACTGGATCAAACAATACAGCCTGGATGGTTTTTCGGTCCAGCTTCCAGTATATGTGGAGGCTAAAGATATCATTTTTTACTGGCAGAAAACAAGGCCTAGCCAGGTGCGGGAAATATCAGATATGACGCCTACTGCCACAAGGATCCGGGACACAAACGAGTTTATGACGGCGGTGTCAGTGAAAGAAAGAATAGCGGCCTGCCTTTCAGTTTTTATAAAAAAGATCACTCCGGGGTCGGGAACGGTAGGACGTGGCACGGGGCCAATATCCCAAAAACATAAATATGATGGGAAAAGACTTACCCCCGGCATGATCAAAGAATTAAATGCCGGAGATGAAGTGCAGGTGGTAAACCCAAGTGGCCAGGCGACAGATGCAACGGCATATACAAAACTCCAGCAGAGAATGATCGGAGCCGGACAAGGCATTTCGTACGAGGCAATGTCCAGGGATATGTCAGAGGCAAATTATTCTTCTGCCAGACAGGGACTGATCGAGGATGATCTGACATATGACGGAGAAAAAGAGTTGTTGCAAGAAATGATGGATGAAATCTACGAAACCTTTGTTATTTCCATTGTGCTGGCAGGCAAAGTAGTGATAAAAGATTTTTGGGAAAAGAAAGATAATTATCTGGCCCATGACTGGATTCAGGCACCTAAAAAGTGGATTGATCCAATAAAGGAAAGTAATGCAAATAAGATTGCTCTGCAGACAGGACAAAAAACATTCCAGCAGATTGCGGCAGAAAATGGAAGGGACTGGAAAGATCAGATCGATGATATGTACAGGACGCTGGAGTACGGAAGGGAAAAAGGAATAGAGCTTGGAGGTATTATCTATGGACAAAGAAAAGAAGAACTTAACACAAAACAAGGAGACAACCTTAAATAGGGATTTATTAATAAATTCGCTGAAACGAATCAAAGGGGAAGGGAATGAGAGAAAATTCCGTATCAGTTTTTCTTCAGAAGAACCCTATGAGCGTTATTTTGGACTGGAGATACTGGATCATTCAGAAGGATGCGTGGATTTGACGCGCTTAAACGAGATTGGCTGTGTGCTGTTCAATCATAAGCGCGATGTTGTGATCGGAAAGATATTGCGTGCAGAAATAAAAAACGGAAGAGGAGAGGCGGAAATCGAGTTTGATACTGACCAAGAATCAGAAAAAATTTTTCAAAAGGTTTCTTCTGGAACTCTAAAAGGAGTATCCGTAGGATATCGGGTAGGGAGCTGGGAAGATGTGCTTCCAAACCATACATCATCCGACGGAAGATTTAAGGGTCCGGCGTCCATCGCTAAACGATGGATGCCTTTTGAAATTTCGATAGTATCTGTCCCAGCAGACCAGACCGTGGGTGTTGGAAGAGAATTGAAAGAAGTGTTTCATCAAAAGGAGCAAGAGCCGGTGAGAAACAGGCTTGAGCGCCAGATTCAAATAAATAAAAACAGAAATGGAGGTTTAAGTTGATGAAAAAACGATTAAGCAAGGCGATACAGCGGCAACAGGAGATTGTCGACAAAGCCAAGGAGGAAAAAAGAGATCTAAGCGAAGACGAACAGAAAGAATTTGACGATCTCCAGCGGGAGATTGATATCTGTACAGAGGCGCTGGCAGAGATCGAAAACCAAGGAAATGAGACAGGACGGCCAGAACAGCAGGACAACCAGCGGATTCTCGAAAATGAAAGGTCCAGAATCAAAGAAATCCGGGAACTTGGCCGCCAATTTGATTTGGAGGTGGATGACTACATTGACGGAGGGGATTCCGTTGACAAAGTCAGGGAAGCAGTGCTTGAGAAATTAAAGGAAGAAAACGGAGCCGTGGGGACGCGGGGAAGTGGAGAAGTATTTGTAAACGCAGATGAAAATGATAAATTTCGCGCTGCCGCCGCCGATGCTTTAATCCTGCGTGGTGGAATAGAGCTGGACAAATCTGCAGATGGAGCGCGCGAGCTTATGTCACTAAGTCTAAGGGATCTTGCCATTACGACAATGGCCAAAGAGGGACGCACAAACCTGAATGTAAGATCAAGCGACGAATTATTTAATGACATGGCAAGAGATTTTTATAATCCAACATCTGCCTTTCCTTCGATTCTCGATACAGCGATCAATAAGTCGTACCAGGAAGGGCATAAGAAGGCAGCAGTGACTTTTGATCAGTTCGTGAAAAAAGGAAGCCTTTCGGATTTTAAGATCCACGATAATTATTATGTGGCAGGAACCGCAGGTGCATTTTTGAGAGTTGGGGAAAATGGAGAGTTAAAACATGACGCTCCTTCCGACACCAAAAAACCAACAAGGAAACTGGAAACATGGGGACGCCAGTTCACAATGACGCGCCAGGCCTTTATCAATGACGATATAGGATTTTTGACGACCATACCATCCAGATATGCAGCAAGCGCAAGGAAGACGCAGAATAAGCAGGTTTATGAGATCATGGTAAATAATGCAGCGATTTATGACGGGACCGCCCTGTTCAGCAAAGTACATAAAAACGTGCTTGCCACTGGCACAGGAATCACGCAGGCAGCAGTTCAAAAGATGTTCCTTGCCTTACAGGCGCAGACTGACGAACAAGGGGAGGCAATCATCATAAGGCCAGCAATCATTGTAGTACCAATCGGGCTTGCCTTTGATATGTTTACCCTGTTTAATTCCCCAACGATAAACACAACTGGGAATACACAATCTGCAAACCCGTTATACAACTACAGAAATTCCATTATGATTGTGGAGGATCCTACAATCAATGTACTTGCAGATAACAATCCGGCACCATGGTTTATAATCGGAGACAGAGGGGACACCGATTTTATTGAGATCGACTACCTGAACGGTCAGGAAACCCCAACGATCCGGAGGATGGAAAAACCGGGAACTCTGGGATTTATATGGGATGTATATCTCGACTGGGGAATTTCTGTAATGGATTTCCGCGGAGGAATAAAAAATCCGGGCGTTGCAATCCAATCACCACTAGAGTAAGGAGGGAAAGAATATGAGAGCAGAATATTGGCAAAAAGGCGGCACTCTCGATTACCAAAATAATACAAACAGCTCAATCCAGGCGGGAACTGTTGTGAAGATCCAGGACAGGATCGGAATTGCCGGGGACGATATTAAGCCTGGACAGACAGGCCCCCTAGTTGTAGAGGGATGTTTCAAGATGTCGAAAGCTTCCGGAGAGGCTTACGAGGTAGGGGAAAATTTATATCTGGATGAAGAAAATAACTGTGTCACAAAGGAGAGTGGGTCGGATGATACAACAAATACTGCAGTGGGTTATGCGGCGGTTGCTGCCAAAACAACAGATACATATGTTGCTGTAAAACTGATGGGATAGGGGGATGAAAATGAAGATAATTGCAAAAGTGCCCATATTATACAATTCAGTCACTTATAAACCGGGAGATGAACTCCCGAACAATAATCCGGAAATGACAAAAGCCTGGAAAGAGGCGGGAACGGTAAAGATCATTTATGACAAAGAAGAAAGCTCCGGCGGGGAGGACGATAATTTTTCTTCCGGAGAGAAGGAACCGGTCATTACTATTCCTAAGGAACAAGTCATATGTCCAGATGGTGAAACTCCTAATCCGGATACAATAAAGGACAATATACCGGAATTTTACACAGAAGAGCAGCTGGGGAAATTAAAAAGCAAGGCGGATATCATTGACTATGCGGAAAGCATTGGATTGTCTGGCTTGGACGCGAACCTGCACAGACCAGAACTGATTGATAAAGTACTGGAGTATATTGAGGAGGTCCACAATGAAAAACTTCAAAGAGATGATCCGTGATGATGTCGCGGATATTTTTTTAAACCCAGATGAATTTGGAGAACCCCACATGGTAAATGGGAGGGAGAATGTCAACATCATTTTTGATGATGTTGAATTTCTCAACCGGGAGAAATTCTGCAAAGAAGTCAAGGACGATGGAACCAGTCTTGCCAAGACCATGTTTTATGTAAAGGCGTCAGATTTTGGGCGCCTTCCCAAAACGGGAACCCATGTTACGATTGACAGCATGAATTTTCGCGTGGAAAAGGCGGTGAACGAACAGGGCTTATACTCTATCACCATCCGGGCGGTAACTGCGCGCTAAAGGAGGTGGAAAAAGTGCCCACAATGAACATCCACGTAACAGGTCTGGAGGAGGTGAGACGGAGCCTTGGACGCCTGGCACCGGCAGCAAGACAGGTCATGCGCATGTCAGTAAACGACACGGCATTAAAGGCTAGAAAAAGGCTTAATGATGGAGTACGCGAAAGGTACGCGGCGAAGAAAACGAAGATCAACAAGTATATAAAACTTATTAGAGCAAATAATGCTACGCTTACCGCTGTACTCCATGCCAAAGGGAGCCCTCTCCCTCTAAGCTACTTTGAAATCCGGAAAAACGGAAAAAGAAAGTCGGGACAAGGACACCAGCTACAAAGTACATCCCTTATGCCTATTACAAAAAATGGGAACAAGACGTTTGTCACACGCGTAAAAAGGGGCGATCAAGGATCTGGACATAGAGGACTTTTTTACCGCAAAACGGACGCACGCCTCCCGATTCTTCAAGTGTATGGCTCGTCTGTCCCGACAATGATCGGAAGTCCGGGAGTGTACGGAAAACTGAAACCAGTGATTGAAGACGACTTAAAAAATAATTTAAGTCAGCATATTGATCTTGTTTTAAGGAGGATATAAATGTTTACTACATTTTTTCTACAGGATATTTTTATTCAAGAATTGGAGAATATATTTAAGGATGATCGTTTTCCAAGAAAGAATGGGGATAAGGTTAAATTAAATGTGTTCAAACAGTTTTTGCCGATTCGGGAATCAATATACTCGGAAGAAACAGAAGGAAGTATTTTGGAAGCAGGCTCATTGAATGAAGAGAATTTTCCCTATATCATGGTGGTTCTTCTGGACGGATCTCGAAACACAAGAGATAAACACGGAATCACAAACTTACTGCTTTATTTTGGCCTGAAAGACGAAGACCCTAACCGGGCGGGATATCAGTCGGCCCTACACATCATCCAGGCAATATGTGAGCGGTTTGAAAAAGATATTCATTTAGACAACTATCAATGTGGAGAAAATATCACCTGGGAATTATCTGCCGAGGACGAACACCCATATTATTTTGGAGCGATAGCGATGGAGTTTAAGATTCCAGCAATAGAAAAGGAGGACAATTACTGTTGAGTGCAAAAAATGACGCAGCTCCCATACAGGAGCCTGCTAGAAAAACTGAAACCAAGACCCCTGCAAGAGGGACGAAAAAAAGGGGGAAGAATCCCCTGATCTATCTGGGACCAGATATAAAAGGAATCGCCAGGCACTGTGATGTTTTCAGTGGAGAGGCTGGTTCCTTTTTTGATGCAAAGGCAAAAGAAATCCCCATTTTAAAAGAGCTTCTTTTTCCTATCAGTGAGGGAGGAAAAAAACTGGCTGAATTAAAAAAAGGAGGGCCGGTGTGCCAACTGTACAAAGAGGCGGAAGAGCAGCTGAGGAAAGGAGACGAGCAAAAGAATGAGTAAAACATACAACCATGGAGTGCGTGTAGCTGAAAAACCTACCCGTATGGCGTCGCCAGCAAAAGGAACTTCGGGGCTACAGGTCATCATCGGGACTGCTCCAGTACATCAAAAAAAAGAGTATAAAGATCTGGTAAACAAACCGATCCTTGTGGAATGCTGGGATGATGCGCTTGATCTGATGGGTTACAGCGATGACTGGAGAAAATATACTCTTTGCCAGAGCATGTACGCAAGTTTTAAAAAATATAACATATCCCCAGTAGTATTTGTCAACGTACTGGATCCGGATAAGGACGTAAAAAATGCAACGGAGATGGAATGGAAATCTGGGGAAACAAAAGAATTTATATTTGAGAGCCAGGAGATTGTCCGAAGAACCATCAAGGTATCCGATGGACAGGAAGAACTGGTGGCAGAGAGAGATTATGTTGTGACAGTGGACGAGAGTGGATACATTATCTTGACGCTCCTAAGTAGTAGCAACTACTACAGCGCAGAAACCTTGACGGTAAATGCAAAAGAAATCAGTTATGAAGCCGAGGAAATGAAACTGCGGATCATTGGAGGATACTCTGTGGAGGAAGGAAGAAACAAAGGCATTTCCTGTGTGAATGATGTGTTCCCGCTCTACCAGATGGCGCCGGGTCTGATCCTGGCACCAGGATGGTCCCAGTATACCGAGGTATCCACAGCACTCCAGGCGGCTGCGGTCAATATAAACGGAGAATTTAGCGCAAATGCGGTTGTTGACATTGACTGCTCTGGAAATGGAGCAGTAAAATGTGAGGATTTCCAGGAACAAAAAGAGGCACAGTGCGTTATAGATAAAAATACCATTGCGGTGTGGCCGAAGCTCAGAAGCAATGGAAAAGATTTTTACTATTCTGCTTTGTATGCAGCAGGAATTGCTTATCTTGACGCATCCAACGAGGATGTCCCTAATCTCTCACCGTCTAACAAGCCCGCCCTGATATCGGCTGCGGTGTTGGAAAGTGGGGAAGAGATACGGATTGACAAACAGAACGCTAATAACTATGTGAATGCATATGGTGGAGTAACCGCGATCAATTATGGAGGATGGAGGTTCTGGGGCAACAATACAGCAGAGTTTCCGGCGACGAAAGATCCCAAAGACCGATGGATCTGTGCCAGGAGATTTTTTAACTATTATAAAAACCGTCTGATCCTGACGATGGCAAAAAGAGTGGATGATCTTGGAGACTTCCGGAAGATCACAGCGATCTGCGACGATGAAAACGTATGGTTTAACGCCATGAGCTCACAGCTATACATCGCAGGTGGAAAGGTGCAGTACAACGAAGAAGACAACTCGATTGACAACATAGTCAACGGAAGCCTTAAGTTTCGGGTAAAACTGGCTACATATCTGCCGATGGAGGATATCGCTTTTGACATTGAGTTTGATCCGGAAATCTTACAGAAAGCATTGGGAGGTGAGTAAAAATGAATGTACAGGGAGTGCTAAATAATTACAGAGTATACAACCATGGAAACCGGGTCGTTGGAGCCGGCGATGAATTTCCGCTGCCGAGCTTTGATAACACAACTTATACGGTGACAGGAGCCGGGTTTTTGGGGGAGTTTGAACAACCCGTAGTCGGCCATATCAAGTCCATAGAGACCGAGATCCCTTTCCGGGTCATGGACAAAGAAGCCTTTGAGATGATGGGAAGCAATATCAACCTTACAATCCGCGGATCATATCAAGGCCTAAAAACAGAAGACAACGAAAATAAGTATACGCCGGTGCGGATCGTAATGAAAGGAAAAAACAAGAATTTCGAGGGCGGAAAACTGAAGCTTGCCGAGGGAACCGATACGAAGATCAAAGCTGAGCTCTGGTACATCCTTATCGAGATCGACGGAGAAACGATGCTGGAACTGGATAAGTTTAATTCAAAGTATATCGTATGTGGTAAGGATATGCTGGCGGAAGTGAATAAGTTCTGCTAAATCTGTTGCTTTGGGATACATGGCAGGGATAGTGATAGCTACACGAAAGCGGTAAACCTTAACCGTTTCCCTGCCATTATCATAAGGGTTTTTACGGAAAGGTGGTAAATGATATGAATGAGATTATCAAGGTAAATTATGAAACGGACCAGCCGACTGTATCAGCAAGAGATTTGTATGAAAAAGTCGGAACAACAGAAAGATTTTCTTCATGGTTTGAGCGTCAACTTCAATTTGGGTTCGAGCAAAATAAGGACTATTCCAACCCGCAAAAAGTTTTACGGGTTTAGATTGATGTGGTTAAAAAGTTCTTGACTTTTTGACATTCATAAAATATACTTTATTTAGTGACATTCAAAAAGTGAGGTGAGAACAGTATGTCACCAATGGGCAGACCGAAGTCTGACAATCCCAAGTCTGAACAAGTCACAGTAAGGCTTGACAAGGAACATTCGCAAATATTGAAAAAGTATTGCGAAAAAGAAAAAATAGAAAAAGCAGAAGCGATTAGACGTGGGATAAGAAAATTAAAAGAGTAGCCGCTTAACTTTGGCGAGTGTCGGCTACTCAAGGAACCAATCCCATAAGAGATTGATAAATTTATTATATCAGCCTCTTATGGGAAAATCAACATATTTTTCTATAGGAGGTATTGTTATGCCAAAAATTGAACAGACTCTCACTTCAATCGAAGTGGCTAACATGGTAGAAAAAGAACATAAATTTCTTATGCGAGATATAAGAAGATACTTAAACCAAATAGTAGAAGGAAATGAGAAATATGGTGGAGGGTGCAAAATTGCACCGTCCGATTTCTTCGCAGAATCCACATATCGGTCAGAGCAAAATAAAGAACTCCCTTGCTACCACATAACCAAGAAAGGATGTGAATTTATAGCGCACAAGCTGACAGGAACAAAGGGAACAGTATTTACAGCAAGATATATAAATCGTTTTCACGAAATGCAGGATATTCTTTCACAGAAAGAGAATGAGCCGGAATTACCGTGGTTTATCCGTAAATTCAGAGGGAATTATATCATGCTGTTTCGTGACTTCAAATCACTTACTGGCGTTGAAATTTGCGGCGACTACACCGCATGGGCAAGATTGGACAAATTAGAGGGCGGTCGTGATTACAATGGGTGGGGTTGGTACACGGTAATAAACAAAGAGGAATTTCTGAAAGAATACGGATTTGAGTATGGAGATGAAGAAAAGTGCATGATGTATCTCTATCCGCGTGGAATTAAAAGAGCGTTGGAAATATACAAACGTGAGAGCGGAAGAAAGATAAATCATGAAGCCTATGATATGATTGCAAACGGATTAAAGGCTATCGAACCACCCAAGAAAGAGATAGAAGTAAATCAACAGTATGGTTTGCCTGTTCGTATTAATATAGTTTTGGGGAAGGAATCAATACAAATAGAAAATAATATAAAAATCTAAAATGATTGGTTTTCCAGGATACGCGAATATGGTTTTATTGAGGGAAAGGACTTTTACTCAAAAACGAGTAAAACCTCTGAAAATGGCGGAAGACCATCAATGAATTATCATTTAACAATCCGGTGTGGAAAAGAAATCTGCATGATACAGAGAACAGAAGAGGGACTGTTTGAGATCAAGGAATATAAGAGCAGACACTCAAAGCACGCGGGGACACAAACACTCCTTACGCCAAAGGGCAGGGAGACGTTTAGAATGTTGTTAAGTGGTATTGACGAATAGTACTAAATATGGTACTATAAGATACAAGAAAGGAGAGCCGTTGATGCCCAACATAGAAAAAATATTGGAGAAAATGAAACGAAAACCAAATGGTATAAGGCCAGAGGAGGTCGACAAAGTACTTAGAGCATATGGCTATGAGCCCGCAAGGCAAAAAGGAAGCCATAAACAGTACCTTAATAAAAAAACAGGAAATTTAATTACGATCAAACAAGAAAATCCATTAAAAAAAGTATATGTGGTTGACGTACTAAAGAGAATAGAAGAATAAGCTTCTCGTGCTCTGGATACAATACCAAAAAGCAGTAGAAAGGAATTGAAAAAGTGAATGTGAAAGACTACATGGAACTACCGTACACAAGACTGGTACAGGAAGTAAATGATGAAAGCGGCCATTATTTTTATGGGAGGATTTTGGAACTGGATGGCTGTCAAAGCACAGGTGATACGCTGAGTGAATTATATGAGTCTCTCAATGAGGCTATAGAAGGCTATATAGAAGTTAAGTTGGAAAATGACTTGCCAATACCGACACCAGTATCGGGATCAGCAGATAATTATAGCGGCAAGTTTGTAGTTCGCCTTCCAAAAACTTTACATCAGAGATTGGCACTAGAGGCAGAAAAAGAAGGAGTAAGCTTGAATCAGCTGGCTCTTTACAAATTAACTAAATAAAAAGAAACTTAAAAAAGCAAAGCGACCTCATTACCGGGGTCGTTTTTCTTATAAAAATTTTTAGGAAATAAAGGAGGAATTTATCATGTCAGAAATCAAAAAACAAGAAAATCGGAATCAGAATCAGGATCAGGAGAAAAACCAGAACCAAGCAAACCCATTAAAGATCGCCTTTGAAAAACCTTACATATTTGAGGGTGAAACCTACAACGAGATCGACCTTTCCGGCCTGGAAGACATGACGGGAAATGATTTTATCAATGTTGAAAAGATGCTACGGATAATGGGCATTAGAAGTTTGAACTTTGAAACAACACCGGAAGGAGCTTTTATGTACGCTGCACAGGCTGCAAAGGTTCCCTTTGAGTTTTTTGGCAAACTTCCACTGATTGAGGCAAGGAAGATCAAGGTGGCAGTAATCAATTTTTTATGGAGATAGGATTCCAGGACGCAAAACAGATTAGAAAATGTGCGATACATCTAGGAATCCGGATCAACACATCAATGGAATATCTGCTCAATATTCCATTGAGTGAATTAAACGAAATATTAGAGGAGGTGGTGGAGATTGGCGGCAAGTGAAAAAGAAGTAAAAATTAGGATATCGGGAAAAGTAGATAATTCCCTCAATGCGGCGAGCCAAAAAGTAGACAAAGCTTTTTCGAAAATGACGAAGCTAGCAAAATCAGCCACACTTGTCGGAGGGGCCGCCGCAGCGGCTGCCCTGACAGGGGCTGTAGAAGCGGGGTCTTCATTTGAGTCCCAGATGTCTACCGTCGAAGCGATATCCGGAGCGACAGAAAAGCAGATCACACAGCTGGAAGAGAAAGCCAAGGAAATGGGAGCAACTACTAAATTTACAGCGACAGAATCCGGGCAGGCAATGGAATATATGGCGATGGCTGGGTGGAAAACAAAAGATATGCTGAATGGGATCGGTGGAATCATGGATCTGGCGGCGGCTTCCGGGGAAGATCTGGCGGGCACATCGGATATAGTCATAGACGCGCTCTCGGCTTTTAAGATGGAAGTAAAAGAGTCCGCCCATTTTTCAGATGTGCTGGCAGCGGCATCCTCAAATTCTAACACAAACGTGGGAATACTGGGAGAATCTTTTAAAGAGGTCGCACCGGTAGCGGGCAGCATGAAATACAGCATAGAGGATGTGTCTCTGACATTGGGCCTGATGGCAAACCAGAGCGTAAAAGGCTCTAAAGCAGGCACAAGTTTAAAGACAGCCATTGCAAACATGGCAGCCCCCACCCAAAAGATGCAGAAAGCAATGAAAAAGTACAATATCAGCCTGAAAGACAGTGATGGCAAGACCAAGAGCCTGCGAAGTGTGATTGATGATGTGCGGGACAGTATTGGAGGGTTGTCATCAAAAACGGAACGGGCGGCAGCAATAAGTACAATATTTGGGAAAGAAGCAATGCCCGCAATGTCTGCCATTGTCAATGCCAGCGAGAAAGATTACAAGAAACTTGCTGGATCCATTGACAATGCCTCTGGTGCTGCAAAACGTATGGCAAAGATACGCCTGGATAATCTCCAGGGGGATGTTACAATCTTCCAGTCCGCATTGGAGGGAAAAGGCATTGAGCTGTATGACGAGTTAAAAGAACCCATGCGGGATATCGTTCAGAGTGCCACGGACTGGCTAGAAGAGATTGACGTAGCACGTGTGGTGGATGATTTTAAGGATTTCGGCTCAGCTGTATTGGATTTTGCTGACCCATTATTAGAGGTCGGAGAGTGGATGATCGAGAATCCAGACGCGATCGCAGGTCCCCTTGCAGGCATTGGTGGAACAATCGCCGGTTATAAATTGCTGGATACCATACCTAAACTTGGACAAGGCCTTGAGGGACTGATAAGCGGTGTTACCGCCTCACCATATATTGCAGGAGGAGCGCTGGTGGCAGGAGCGCTTACAGGTATCGGCACAGCTATCGTCAACACGGAAAGAGCGGCGGCAAATGCCAGCCTGGACGATCATTTCGGGGATATTGCCTTATCCATGGATCAGATCCAGGACGCGGCGGACAGCCTCATCGGCAGTAAAAAGCTGGAAAACATAGAAAAATTTATGTCCTCCATAAAAATCTCAGAAGGCTTTGAGCGGGAGATGAAAAAAGCAGCTGAGGGCTTTGGAAAAATAAAGTGGAAGGTATCCGCAGGTCTGGAACTGGATGAAAAGGACATGGACGAGGCGAGAAAGAATGCACAGAACTATGTCCAGTCAGTACAGGATCAGATCGACCAGCAGGGATACACGGTCAACGTGGCGACAAAGTTTCTTTTTGGGGATTCTGAAACCGGGAAGGATATTATTGAACAGAATGATGGTTTTTTCGGAAGCTTGAAAATGGAAGCGGACGGACTTAATGCCAAGATTAATGATGTTATACAAAGGAGCATGAAGCCAAATCTAAAACCGATAAAGAAAAAGAAACTGATAAAGGAAATGAATAAATACCTTGAAGAGTTAAAAGATCTAAGCGCCAAGGTAGCAAAGGGCAAGGAAAGAGCGAGCTGGGATCTCATAGAATCAGATTTTTCGGGAAAGGATTTGACGCCAGATACATTCCAAAAACTCCAGGAAGCAACAAATAAAAATGTTGAAAAAGTGAAAAAAATCGCCTATGAGACAAAGCAGACAGTTTTTAATACTGCTGCACAGAAGCTTGAAAATGGCAACATGAGCGAAGAAGAGTATAAGCTGGAAAAAGAAGCAGCTGAAAAAGCGTATCGGGAAACTGTAGAAAAAGCAAAGAAAAAAGCTACAGAACTCCAGTACAACACGCTCATGGATACTTATGGAGAAGAAATCGCCAGCGGGGAGTATAAATACGGCGACATAAAAGCCATTGGGGAAATTACTAAAGGCATGAGTTCGCAGGATCTGCAGGGCGGTGAGGGGGAAATCCTAAAAATACTTGACATGGCTTTTAATGGTGGAGGAGATGCCTATTTGAGAAATGATGTTACAGGAACATCGAACAAAGAGGTGTTTCAGAGCATGGCATCTAAATATGCCAAGAATTATATTGATGAGAAAAGTGGCTTGAGCGAAGAAGCAGAGAAAATAGGTGATAAATCAGCTTACAACCTTAGAGATGATTTTATTCTTTCTCGCGAAAGTACTCCTAAAATTAGCGCAGATACGGAAGCGCCACAGTATGGAGTGGATGCTGCTATAAAAGAAGAGGAAAAAGGAACATCTACCCAGAATACCGCCTATGCCATAACAGAAAATACAAAGGGTGGCCTACAGGAAGCACCTGTAAATATGCTTGGAGGCTTTGTGGCAGCAGTTCCGACCGCTGTAGCAAAAATGGAGGAAGCGGCAAAAAAAGGAGGCGTTGCCTCCGGGGAAGCATTTACAAAAGCATTGTCTGACGAGATCCTGAAAATAAATCCAATAACTATACCAGTTGAAATGCCGGTAGAGCTTATATCGCCGGTAGCACCAAGTACTGCAAAAGAGGGGAAAAAGAAGAACGGGAGCACATCACCCATTATCATCCGCCCGGATGACGGACATGCCGAAGGAATCATCAGTACTAAAGCACACATTGCCGCCGTGTCTGAGGGAAATAAACCGGAGGCTATCATTCCCATTAATAGCAGCGCGCGGTCCAGGAGGCTCTACGAAGCCACCGGAAAACTCATGGGTTATAACAAAAACCAAGCTCAGGGAGTGACCTTTGCCCCGACGATAAACATCACGCTGACAGGCAAGGCAACCTCAGAGGATAAAAATGAGATCAGAAACCTTGTCCAGAAGGAGCTGGAAAAGCAGTACAAAAAGATGGTCCGTGATAATAAGCGGTTTAACATGAGACAATAGGAGGGCTTATGGCAGGAATCTATATCACGTCCCAGGGCGATATGTGGGACAAGATTGCGTTTGAGCAGATGGGCTCAGAAGATTATATGGGTGATCTGATCCAGTGCAATTATGATCTCATAGATCATGTTATCTTTCCAGCAGGGATAGAAGTAGTGATTCCGGAAATAGATGATACGCAAATCGAGATCCCATCATGGAAGGAAGGCCTGGAGGACGAGGAAGATGGGTTGGACGAGTTCTTAGAGGAGGACGAGGATGGATAATGGGAAAAAATTAAAATACTCTATCAGAACCACAGACAAGATTCCGATTGATTATGCCAGAGCAAGGCGCGCTTACCCAAAACTGCTGTACATCAAAAACG
>OFGF01000684.1_pt1 | contig 26675 bp, 27 predicted proteins | sample 1521711 | NCBI WGS metagenome assembly OFGF01 (sample SAMEA3504092, study PRJEB24116) | mouse gut metagenome | biome: mouse gut; feature: mouse-associated habitat; material: faeces | place: Denmark | collected 2011 | reverse complement strand
GCGCCTCCCCGATCCGGCGAATCGAAAGCCGGACCGGCACGGCGACCGGGGCCAGATGCATCCCGATGAGCGTATCGCCAATATCCATTCCCGCTCCGGCCTGGATCCGCTCCACCGCGCAGGGAGCGCGAAAGGCCTGATAGGCTGCCGAAGCAAAGGAGCCTCCTGCCTTGGGCTGGGGAACCACATTTACCACCGGGATCTTTTCCCTTTCCGCAAGCTCTCCCTCCACAATCAGCGCCCGGTTCAAATGCTCGCAGCACTGGGCCGCCAGCCAGATCCCCCGCTCCCGCAGGACGGGATAGACGCCGTGGAACACCGACTCCGCCGCCGCCTCGCTGGAGGCCTTGCCGATGCGCCCCCCCAGCACCTCTGAGGAGGAGCAGCCCACCACAAAAAGGTCCCCCGCCTTCAGCCCGGCGGCGTCCAGCAGCTCTTCCGCCGCGGTCCGGGCCTGGGCGGAAATTTTCTCAAAATCCGGTTCCATGGCCCGCCCTCACAGTCCGTACAGCGCGGAATATTTCCGCTCCAGATAGCCGGCAAACACGGCGGGGTCAAACTGGCCGCAGGCGTTTTTCACCACGTCCGCCGGCTCCAGCAGGCCGCCGAATTTGTGGACCTTCTCCCTCAGCCACTCCGACACGCCGGACAGGTCGCCCCGGGACACAGGCCCCCACACGTCCATGTCCCCCTCCATGTTTTTCAGCATCTGGGCCCCGTAGGCACTGCCCAGGGCATAGGACGGGAAGTAGCCGAAGGCCCCGCCCGACCAGTGGGAGTCCTGGAGGCAGCCCCTCCTGTCGTCGGGCACGTCCACCCCCAGGTACTCCTTGTAAAGGCGGTTCCACGTCTCCGGCACGTCCTTCACCTTTAGGGTCCCGCCGATGAGCCGCTTCTCGATCTCATACCGCACCATGACGTGCAGGCAGTAGGTCAGCTCGTCCGCCTCGGTGCGGATCAGGGAGGGCTGCGCCTTGTTCACCGCCCGGTAGAACTGCTCCGCCGTCACGTCCCCCAGCTGCTCCGGGAAAAGCTCCCGCATCTTCGGGAAAATGGCCTGGATAAAGGGCAGGGACCGTCCGATGAGGTTCTCATAGAACCGGGACTGGCTCTCGTGGACGCCCATGGACACGCCCCCCGCCAGGCTGGTGTACTGCACCTCGTCGCAGATGCCCAGCTCGTACTTGGCGTGGCCCCCCTCGTGGATGACGGAGTACATGGAAGACGCCAGGTTCCCCTCGTCGTAGTGGGTGGTGATCCGCACGTCCTTATTATTGAACTCCAGCGTATAGGGGTGCTCCGTCTCGCCGATGGTGCAGTGGCTCCGGTCCAGCCCCAGCACCTCCATCAGGTAGTCGGAAAATTTCCGCTGGGCCTCCACGGGACAGTGCCGCTCCAGGAAGCTGCCGTCGGGCTGCTCCTTCTCCCCGATGGCGTGGAGCAGGGGCACGATCCGCCCCCGCAGGGTGGCGAAGAATTTGTCCAGGTACTCCATGTCCACCCCCCGCTCGTACTTGTTCAGCAGGGCGTCATAGGGGGCCTTGGTACTGTCGTAATATCCGGCGAATTTGATGTTGAAGGCCACCAGCTTTTCCAGAAGCGGGCGGAATAATTCAAAATCCCCCGCCTCCTTGGCCCGGTGCCACACGTCGCCGGCCTCGTTGGTGAGCATGGCGTACTCCATATATTCGTCCGCCGGAATCCGGGTGAGCTGGGCGTAGGACCGCCGCAGCTCCTCCACCTCCCTCCGGCGGAGCTGATCCAGCTCCTCCCGCTTCTCCCACAGGAAGTCCAGCAGCGTCCCCGTCTCGGGGGCGGAGAACAGCCTGTGCCGCTCCCCCGCCAGCACGCCCAGGGCCACCCCCCGCCCCTGGGCGGTGTCCTTGGGGGCCACGGTGGTGCCGTCCAGGTACAGGGCGGAGTCCGCCGCCTGGTAGGCGTACAGCTTCTTTTCCAGCTCAGCCAGCTTGGCCAGTGCCTCGTTCAATTCCATGCCGCATTCCTCGTTTCTTTTGTATCTTGCAGGATATTAGAAGCTGTGCCAATCGCTTCTTCATTCAAATCCGATCGGGGAGATCCCCGGTGAAGGACACGCCGCCCTCCGCCGCCAGCAGCCGGGCCAACGCCCGCCCTTCCTCCGTGAGGCCCAGGTCCTCAATGACCACCCGGCCCCGCCACAGCCCGGTGCGCCGCAGCCACAAGGCCCCCCGCACCGCCTGCTCCAGGCCGGGGGCGTCCCCCGCCGCGCCGATCACCATCCGCCCCGGGCACTCCCCCGGCAGCACCATCGCCCCCAACGCCAGCCAGCCCAGGCTTACCGCCCCGAAGGCCGCCAGCAGCACCGCGAAAAATTGAATCAGCTCCGTCATTCTGCCACCTCCTGGGCCATTCTATGACGAAACCGCCCAAAGGTTCAGCGATTGAAGCACACCAGCTCCGCCCCCGTCCCGTCCAGCCGGACGGCGGAGTAGGTCCCATGCTTGAAAAACCAGCCGTGCTGGAGCAGGTTTCTCTCCTCGATCAGCCCCAGGTGGAACAGCACCAGGGACAGGGAGCCGTTGTGGGCGGCGACGAGGGTGTCCTCCCCCCGGGCGGCAATGCCGTCCACGCAGGCCCCCACCCGCTCCAGCATCCGGGCGGGGCTTTCCCCGGCGGGGGGCGTGGTGTGGAACCAGTCCGCCAGCAGATGGCCCACCAGCCCGCCGCACAGCTTTTCCGCCTGGGCCCAGGTGAGATCCTCCAACGCCCCCATGTTCTGCTCCCGCAGGGCGGGGTCCCGCTCCACGGGCACGCCCCGGCCCTCCGCGCAGATCAGGGCGGTGTCCCAGGCCCGGGAGAGGTCGCTGGACACGCAGCGGGTGAAGGACACCTCCCGCAGCTTTTCCGCCGCCTGCCGGGCCTGCTCCCGGCCCAGCTCCGTGAGGGGATGGTCCCGGTGCCCAAAAAAGAGCTGCTTCTCATTGCCCACGGACTGGCCGTGGCGCACCAGATAGAGATACATGGCTCCTCCCCCTCAGAACAGGCTGACCACGCCGTAGGACAGGATGCTGATAGCCATGCCCGCGATGAGCACGCCCAGAATCACGGAGGGAAGGGCCTTCCTCAGGGGCATATCCAGGAACGCCGCCGCCAGGGACCCCGTCCACGCCCCGGTGCCGGGGAGGGGGATGGCTACAAACAGCATCAGGCCCAGGTACTTGTATTTGTTCACCTTCTGCCCCTTCAGGTGGGCCTTCCGCTCCAGGGCGTCCACCAGCCGATTGAGCCTGGGAATCCGGCGGCGCATCCACTGGAAGATCCGGCGGATATAAACGATGATGAAGGGCACGGGGATCAGGTTGCCGAGGACGGCGGCCAGAAACGCCGCCCACACCGGAAGCCCCGCCGCCACGCCGAAGGGGATTCCTCCCCGCAGCTCCACCACCGGGATCATGGACACCAGCATGGTGAGGGTAAATTCCCCCGCCATGGTCTCTGTCAGCCATTGTAACGTCAATTCCATGGGTATCAGCTCGTTTCCAAAACGTTTTTCAGGTATTTGCCGGTGTAGCTCCCGGGGTGCGCCGCCACCTCCTCGGGGGTGCCCGTGCACACCACCGTGCCGCCCCCGGAGCCGCCCTCCGGCCCCAGGTCGATGAGGTGGTCCGCCGTCTTGATCACGTCCAGGTTGTGCTCGATGACCACCACCGTGTTCCCCTTGTCCACAAACCGCTGGAGCACCTCCACCAGCTGGTGGACATCGGCGGTGTGCAGTCCGGTGGTGGGCTCGTCCAGGATATACACCGTGGAGCCGGTGGACTGCTTGGAGAGCTCGGTGGCCAGCTTCACCCGCTGGGCCTCGCCGCCGGACAGGGTGGTGGAGGGCTGGCCCAGCTTCACATAGCCCAGGCCCACGTCCTTGAGGGTCTTGACCCGCTTGTAGAGCCGGGGCAGGTTCTCAAAGAAGGGCAGGGCCTCGTCCACCGTCATTTCCAGCACCTCGTGGATGTTCTTTCCCTTGTAGCGCACCTCCAGCGTCTCCCGGTTATACCGCTTGCCCTTGCACACCTCGCAGGGGACGTAGATGTCGGGGAGAAAGTGCATCTCAATTTTCAGCAGGCCGTCCCCGGAGCAGGCCTCGCACCGCCCGCCCCGGACGTTGAAGGAGAACCGCCCCGGGCCGTAGCCCCGGGTCTTGGCGTCCTGGGTGGAGGCGAACAGCTCCCGGATGTCATTGAACAGCCCGGTATAGGTGGCGGGGTTGGAGCGGGGGGTGCGCCCGATGGGGGACTGGTCGATGGCGATGACCTTGTCCAGGTGCTCGATGCCCTCCATGGCGTCGTGCCTGCCGGGGCGGGCCTTGGTGCGGTTCAGCTCCGCCCCCAGCCGCTTGTACAGGATCTCGTTCACCAGGGAGGACTTGCCCGAGCCGGACACGCCCGTCACCGCGATGAACGTGCCCAGGGGGAAGTCCACGTCGATGTGCCGCAGATTGTTCTCCGCCGCCCCCCGGACGGTGAGCACGTGCCCGTTCCCCTGCCGCCGCTCCGTGGGGACGGGCACCTTCCTCCGCCCCGCCAGGTAGTCTCCCGTGATGGAGCCGGGGGTGTCCATCACCTCCGCCGCCGTGCCGCAGGCCACCACCTGCCCGCCGTGGACCCCCGCGCCGGGGCCGATGTCCACGATGTAGTCGGCGGCCCGCATGGTGTCCTCGTCGTGCTCCACCACGATCAGGGTATTGCCCAGATCCCGCAGGTGCTTCAGGGTACCCAGCAGCAGGTCATTGTCCCGCTGGTGGAGGCCGATGGACGGCTCGTCCAGGATATACAGCACCCCCATCAGGGAGGAGCCGATCTGGGTGGCCAGGCGGATGCGCTGGCTCTCGCCGCCGGACAGGGTGCCCGCCTGCCGGGTGAGGGTGAGGTATTGCAGGCCCACCGACTTCAGGAAGCCCAGCCGGGCCCGGATCTCCTTCAAAATCTGGTCGGCGATCATGGCCTGGGTGTCGGACAGGGTGATGGTGTCCAGGAAGGCCAGGGCCTCGTCCACCGGCCTCTCGCAGAAGGAGTGGATGGAGCTTTCCCCCACGGTGACCGCCAGGGCCTCCCGCTTCAGCCGCCTGCCCTGGCACTCGGGGCAGGGGCACTCGCTCATGCACTCCTCGATCTCCCGCTTCATGGCGTCGGACTGGGTCTCCCGGTAGCGGCGTTCCAGGTTGTTGACGATGCCCTCGAAGGGCTGGTACAGGGTGCCCTTGCCCCGGGGCTGGTCGTAGTTGAGGGTGAGCTTCTCCCCCTTGGTGCCGTAGAGGATCACATCCAGCACCTCGTCCGACAGCTTCTCCACCGGGTCGGTGAGCTTGAAGCGGTACTTTTTCGCCAGGGCGTCGAAGTACATCCGGGAGATGCCGTCGGACTTGATGTGGTTCCAGCCGGAGGCGGTGATGGCCCCCTCTAAAATGGACAGGGAGCGGTTGGGCAGAATCCGCTCGGGGTCGATCTTCATCTGGCTGCCCAGCCCGGTGCAGGCGGGGCAGGCCCCAAAGGGGTTGTTGAAGGAGAACATCCGGGGGGACAGCTCCTCAATGGACACGCCGCAGTCCTCGCAGGCGTAGTTTTGGGAGAAGGTGATGTCCCGCTCCTCGTCGCCTAAGACGTTGATGATCACAATGCCGCCGGACAGGCTGGAGGCGGTCTCCACGCTGTCGGTGAGCCGCCGGGCCACGTCCTCCCGGATCACCAGGCGGTCCACCACGATCTCAATGGAGTGCTTCCGGTTCTTGTCCAGCTTGATCTCCTCGGTGAGGTCGTACAGGGAGCCGTCCGCCCGCACCCGGACATAGCCGGACTTCCGGGCGTCCTCGAAGATCTTGGCGTGCTCGCCCTTTTTGCCCCGGATCACCGGGGAGAGCACCTGGATGCGGGTGGCCTCTGGCAGCGTGAGCACCTGGTCGATGATCTGGTCGATGGTCTGCTGCTTGATCTCCTTGCCGCACTTGGGGCAGTGGGGGGTGCCCACCCGGGCCCACAGCAGGCGGAGGTAGTCATAGATCTCGGTGACGGTGCCCACGGTGGACCGGGGGTTCTTGGAGGTGGTTTTCTGGTCGATGGAGATGGCGGGGCTCAGGCCCTCAATGTAGTCCACATCCGGCTTCTCCATCTGGCCCAGGAACATCCGGGCGTAGGAGGACAGGGACTCCACATACCGCCGCTGGCCCTCGGCGTACAGCGTCTCAAAGGCCAGGGAGGATTTCCCCGAGCCGGACAGGCCGGTGAGCACCACCAGCTTATCCCGGGGGATGGTGACGTCGATGTTTTTCAGGTTGTTTTCTCGCGCGCCTTTGATGACGATCTTGTCCTGCATGGGTGTTCTCCTCGGTTTTCTTTAGATTTTGGCCCGGATATCAGGATAGCGGAACAAATTTTTAATGTCAACCCCCATTTTTGCCGGGTTTCATGGGGATTTCACCGGAATCAATACATTGCCCGGAGCAAAACGGGCCGGATGAACCAGATGTAGGCCGCCAGCAGCAGGACCGCCGCCCCCGCCGCCCCGCACAAAAACCGCAAAAATTTGGGCAGCTTGTCCCACCAGGCCAGGGCGGTGAGGGCGAGGCCCAGCGCCCCCGCCAGCGCGGGGGCGTACAGGGTGAGGAATACCTCCCCCGCCCCCCAGAGCTCGGAATCCATGCCGCGCCCCCTTCCGTCAGGGCAGCACGGCGTTCCAGGGCTGGACAATCAGCAGCCCTGCGCACACCAGCACCACCAGCAGCTCCCAGATCACCCCGGCGGTGAGCAGGAGCTTCACCGCCAGCAGGACGTACCGCTTCCAGCCCTGGAAGCCGTCAATATACGCCTTGTCCAGCTTGCCCATGGCCTTCCACTTGTGCCGGGCGAACAGCAGCACCGCCAAAAAGCCCGCGTTGGCCGCCAGCAGCACCGCCGCCACCGTGGTCAGCGCGACGCCCAGCCAGGGCAGGATAAAGGCCAGGGCGATCATCACGATCCACACGGGCCACAGCAGGAAGATGAAAAACAGGGATACAAACGCCATGATCAAGTTCTCCTTTCAGTTGGGCCGCTCCTCCGGCCGGGGCGGGCGGGTGTGCCGCGCCAGATCCGGCCGGACCGCGCCGTATCTCTTGAAGTTTTCCCGGCCCTGCCGGAGGGTCATGCCGCCGTTCTCATCGCTGGGGCCGTCCTCGCCGGGGTCGAACACATCGTTCTCCCAGTAGCACACCGGGCAGATATAGGCGATGGCCTCCTCCTTGGGGACGGGAAGGGTGAGATACCCGCAGCAGGGGCAGGGGTAGATCCCGGCGGGCTCCGGCTGTTCCGCTTCATGCTCCGGCGCAAACCCGCACGCCTTCTCCTCGGGGAGAAAAAAGGGCTTTTCCCGCTCATCCACCGCCCGCCAGCTCCTTCTGCACGTACTTGGGCAGCTTGGACGCCACCAGCTCATAGGACATATCGCACAGATCCTTGAGCACGATGTCGGGCAGCTCCCCGTCCAGCAGCGCGGCGATCCACAGTTTCTTGTCGCAGTAGAAGCCGGGGAGAATCTCCGGGTACTGCTCCCGGAACGCCTCTCCCAGCCGGGGGTCGCACTTCAAATTTACCAGGTCATGGCCGTTATACCGCTCGTCCTTCATCCCCTTGGGGGAGCAGACGGCGGCGAACAGCTTGCCCCGCACCATGTAGCGGTGCCAGCCCCACTCGATCTTGAAGTCCTTCTCCGCCCCGGGCTTGTCCAGCAGATATTGATCCAGCCATTCATATTTCATCGGGCACCCTCCTTTTCCTCCGCGGTCAAACCGTCGGTGGTCCCGCCCACCAGGGCCAGCAGCTCCGCCGGGCTCAGCTCCACCTGATACCCCACCCTCCCGGCGGAGACGCAGATGGTCTCCAGCAGCTCCGCCGTCTCGTCAAACACCGTGGGAAAGGCCTTTTTCATCCCCACCGGGGAACAGCCCCCGTGGACGTACCCCGTCAGCGGCAGCAGCTCCCTGGCGGGCAGCATGGCGATGGACTTCTCCCCCACCGCCTTTGCCGCCTTTTTCAGATCCAGGGTGGCCGCCACGGGTATGCCGAACACGTAATATCCCCCGGAGGCCCCCTTCGCCACTAGGGTCTTGAACACCGTGTCCGGGTTTTGGCCCAGCAGGCGGGCCACGGTCACGCCGTCTGGGACGGCGTCCCCCACGGGGTAGGCGTGGGGGGTGTAGGGGATCCTTTTCTGGTCCAGCACCCGCATGACGTTGGTTTTTTCCTCTTTTTGTTTGGACATTTTATATTGCGCCATCCTTATAATAGCAGTCCTCCCGCCATTTTGCGGGGTTGTTGCCGATGTATTGCCAAATGCGCCGGTAATCTGCATCGTTGCGGATAATGTGATCGTGGTAGCTTTTCTGCCAGATAGAAAAACCAATCGTTTTGGTGATCGCTTCCTTCATGCCATGGACGATTTGCGGAATGGCGGGACGGTGTGTAGGGGCGCACATTGTGCGCCCGCCATCTTCTGCCAAGGTCAAAATCATGTGAATGTGATTTGGCATGATCACATATTTGTCAACGCAAACCCCTTTGTGGTATTCCGGTATTTGCAGAATGACGTGTTCCACCGTGCGTCCAACGTCCGAAAGCGTTACGTATGCGGGCGCACAATGTGCGCCCCTACATTCCTCCACAACCCTGCCCAGCAGTTCTGCCCGTTCTGCCACGCAAATTGTGATGAAATAGTAACCTGCCCGGCCATAATCATACCCTTGCAGCCGCATTTTCTTCCGCCGCCGCAATTCCATGACAGGATCACTTCCCCCGCAGCTTGATGATCTGATCCCGCAATGCCGCCGCCACCTCGAACTCCAGCATCTTGGCGGCCTCCTTCATCTGCTTCTCCAGGCTGGCGATGGCCTCCATCCGCTGGAGCTTGGTCAGCTGGGACAGCTCCTTGTCGTTGTAGTCCGGCTTCTCCTCGGCGGACAGGGCCATCAGCTCCCGCACCGCCTTCTTCACCGTCTTGGGCACGATGCCGTGGGCCTTGTTAAAGGCGTCCTGGATGGAACGGCGGCGTTCCGTCTCGTCCATGGCCCGGCGCATGGAGGGGGTGATGGCGTCGGCGTACAAAATCACCACGCCGTCGGCGTTCCGGGCCGCCCGCCCGATGGTCTGGATCAGGGACGTCTCCGAGCGCAGGAAGCCCTCCTTGTCCGCGTCCAGAATGGCTACCAGCGACACCTCCGGCAGGTCCAGCCCCTCCCGGAGCAGGTTGATGCCCACCAGCACGTCGAACGCCCCCAGCCGCAGGTCCCGGATGATCTCCATCCGCTCGATGGTGTCGATGTCGTGGTGCATATACCGCACCCGGATGCCCGCCCCCTTCAGGTAGTCCGTCAGGCTCTCCGCCATCTTCTTGGTGAGGGTGGTCACCAGCACCCGCTCGTCCCGGGCCGTGCGCTCCGTGATCTCCCCGATGAGGTCGTCGATCTGCCCCTCCACCGGGCGGACCTCCACCCTGGGGTCCAGCAGTCCGGTGGGCCGGATCACCTGCTCCACGATCTGCCCGGACCGCTCCCGCTCGTACTCCCCCGGCGTGGCGGAGACATACACCACCTGGTTCAGCCGCTTCTCAAACTCCTCAAACTTCAGCGGCCGGTTGTCGAAGGCGCAGGGCAGGCGGAAGCCGTACTCCACCAGGGTGGTCTTTCTGGCCCGGTCGCCGTTGAACATGGCCCGCACCTGGGGCAGGGTGGCGTGGCTCTCGTCGATGAACAGCACGAAATCCTTGGGAAAGTAGTCCAGCAGGGTGTGGGGCGGCGAGCCCACCGGGCGGCCCTCGATCACCCGGGAGTAGTTCTCAATGCCGGAGCAGTAGCCCAGCTCCTGCATCATCTCAATGTCGTACATGGTGCGCTGCTTGATCCGCTGGGCCTCGATGAGCTTGTTTTCCGACTCAAAGAGGGCCACCCGCTCCTCCATCTCCCTGTAGATGTGCTGGATGGCGGCGTCCATCTTCTCCTTGGGGGTGACGTAGTGGGTGGCGGGCCAGATGGGGATGTTGTTCAGCCGCCGGATGGGCGCGCCCGTCACCACGTTGATCTCGCTGAGCCGGTCGATCTCGTCCCCGAAGAACTCCACCCGGATGGCGGTGTCCTTCCAGTAGGCGGGCCAGATCTCCACCGTGTCCCCCCGCACCCGGAACATATTGCGCTCGAAGGCGATGTCGTTGCGCTCATAGCGGATGGCCACCAGCTTTTTCAGCAGCTCCTCGATCCTGATCACCGTGCCCACCCGCAGGGCCACCATCATCTTGCCGTAGTCCTCCGGCTCGCCCAGGCCGTAGATGCAGGACACGGAGGACACCACGATCACGTCCCGCCGCTCCAGCAGGGAGGCGGTGGCGGACAGGCGCAGGCGGTCGATCTCCTCGTTCACCGAGGAATCCTTCTCGATGAAGGTGTCGGTGTGGGGGATATAGGCCTCCGGCTGGTAGTAGTCGTAGTAGGACACGAAATACTCCACCGCGTTGTGGGGGAAGAACTCCTTGAACTCGGCGCAGAGCTGGGCGGCCAGGGTCTTGTTGTGGGCCAGGATCAGGGTGGGCCGCTGGACGGACTCGATGACCTTCGCCATGGTGTAGGTCTTGCCCGACCCGGTGACCCCCAGCAGGGTCTGCTCGTCCAGGCCGTTCTCGATCCCCGCCGCCAGGGCGGCGATGGCCTCCGGCTGGTCGCCGCTGGGGGTGTACTCCGATATGACTTCAAATTTTGGCATAAGCGATTCCCCATTACTGTATCTCGTAATTCACCGGCGGCCAGCAGCGGGCCTGCGGCCCGCCGCCGCAAGTGCGGCGCACAAGCGTTTTGGCGCACGCCAAAACCTTGAAATGGACGGGCTTTGCCTGTCCATTTGAGTTAAATCCAGGGGCCCCCGCAAAAGCAGTGCTTTTGTGGGGAACCGCCGCTGGGGGTGTACTCGGACACCACTTCAAATTTCGGCATGGCTGGCCCTCCCTCAATGGTTTGTTCCTATTTTAGAACGAACGTTTTAATCTGTCAACCCCGAACTCTATTCAGAATGGATAAAACTTCATGCGTCCGGCTGGGGACGCATGAAGTTTTTCCCGATCACATCTGGAACACAATCCCCGCCAACGCCGCCAGGCCGATAAAGCAGACGGGGTGCAGCTTTTTCAGCGGGGAGAACTTCACCAGCGCAAAAATGATTACCGCCAGGATAACCGCCGCCAAATTCAACTGGAAGGGCATCCCCTCCCAGGGCTGTCCGGGGGTGAGCAGGGCGATTTTCGCCACCTGGAGCAGCGCGGCGGTGATCAACGCCACCGACGCCGCCCGCAGGCCGTAGAACACCGCGTCCACCGCCTTGGACTGGCGGAACTTCTCCAGGAACCCGGCGATGATGAGGATGATCACCACCGAGGGGAAGACCAGCCCCACCGTGGCCACCACGCCCCCCACCACCCCGGCGGTATGGAAGCCCACATAGGTGGCCATATTCACCCCCATGGGGCCGGGGGTGGACTCGGAGATGGCGATCATGTTGGCCAGATCCCCCGCGCCGAACCAGCCGGTGCGCTCGCCTAAATCGGTGAGGAAGGGGATGGTGGCCAGGCCGCCCCCCACGGAGAACAGCCCCACCCGGCAAAACTCCAGAAACAGCTGAACCAGAACCATCACTTCAGCCCTCCCTTCGCGGCGCGGACGCACAGGCCCGCCGCGCCCGCGGCGATCACCAGAAACACCGGGGACATCACAAAGCCCAACGCCGTACCCAGCCCCCCCTGGGGCAGGGAGAAGAAGGTGCCGTACCCCGCCAGCACCAGCACCACGGCGTAGATGATCCGGGTGGGCCAGTCGATGACGGCGTTTTTGAACAGCTTGATGACGCTGGACGCGATGAGCGCGACCACCCCCGCCCGGACGCCGTTGAAGGCGTGCACCACAAACTCCAGGTGCATGAAGTTTTGCAGGAAGGCGGCGATCACCATAATGATCACCAGGGACGGGAACACCAGCCCGAGGGTAGCCACCGCCCCCCCGGCGATGCCCGCCTGACCGCGGCCCACAAAGGTGGCGGTGTTCACGGCGATGATGCCGGGGGTGCACTGGCCCACGGCGTAGTAGTCCGCCAGCTCACCCTCGGTGGCCCATTGCTTGTTCTCCACCAGCTCCCGCTGGAGGATGGGCAGCATGGCATAGCCTCCGCCGAAGGTACACACCCCGATCCGGGCGAAGGTCAGGAACAGATCGACAAGCAGGTTCATTAACAATCACCTCGTAAGGGCGCGCATCGCGCGCCCGCTGGTTTTGAAGCAGGTCTTGCAGGCGGGCGCACCGTGCGCCCTACAGATTTTCCAACTCGTCTAACCACAGCCGTGCCACCGCATCCGACGGCATCCGCCAATCTCCCCGGGGGGACAGGCTCACCGAGCCCACCTTCGGCCCGTCGGGCAGGCAGGACCGCTTGAACTGCTGGGCGAAGAAGCGGCGGTAAAAGTTTTTCAGCCACTTCAGCAGCGTCTCCCGGTCATACCGCCCCTCAAAGGCGCAGCTGGCAAGGCGGAGCACTTTACGGGGCGGGAAGCCCCAGCGGATGGCGTAGTACAGGTAAAAATCGTGCAGCTCGTAAGGCCCCACCAGATCCTCGGTGATCTGGGCGATCTCCCCGTCCTTGGGGGGGAGCAGCTCCGGGGAGACGGGTGTGTCCAAAATGTCCCGGAGAACCTCCCCGGCCCGGCCGCCCAGCCGCTCCGCCTCCCAGGCCGTCAGGTGGCGGACCAGCGTCTTGGGGATGGAGGCGTTGACGGCGTACATGGACATATGATCCCCGTTGTAGGTGGCCCAGCCCAGGGCCAGCTCGGACAGGTCCCCGGTGCCGATGACCAAGCCCCCCCGCTGGTTGGCCAGGTCCATCAGCACCTGGGTGCGCTCCCGGGCCTGGGCGTTTTCGAAGGTGACGCTGTGATCCTCCACGGACTGGCCGATGTCGGCGAAATGCTGCTCCACGGCTTTGCCGATGTTCACCTCCAGGAAGTCCGTCCCCAGCTCCGCCGCCAGCAGCTCCGCGTTGGAGCGGGTGCGCCTGGTGGTGCCGAAGCAGGGCATGGTGACGGCTAAAATCCCCTTGCGGTCCCGGCCCAGCAGATCGAAGGCCTTGGCGGTGATGAGGACCGCCAGGGTGGAGTCCAGCCCGCCGGACAGCCCCACCACGGCGCAGGGGGCGTTGGTGTGCTCCAGCCGCTTCTTGAGGCCCAGGGCGGCGATGGTGAGGATTTCCTCGCAGCGTTCCCCCCGGCGGGATTCGTCCGTTGGGAGGAAGGGCGTGGGGGAGATGGGGCGGGTGAGGGTGGTTGTGGATGGATCCATGTCAAACCTGAAGCAGTGGAATTCACTGGCAGGGCTTGTATCGCCCGCAGGGAAGGTGTTCACCCGCTGACGCTCATAGGCCAGCCGGTCCACGTCAATCTCCGAAACCGTCAGCCCGGTTGCAAACCGTTTTTCCGCCAGCATGGTGCCGTTTTCCGCAATCATGTTGTGGCCGGAGAATACCAGGTCAGTGGAGGACTCCCCCTCCCCGGCATCCGCGTAGACATAACCGCACATCAGCCGCGCCGACTGCCCAGTGACAAGCTGGCGGCGGTAGTCCGCTTTACCTGCTACCTCGTCGGAGGCGGACAGGTTCAAAATAATGGTGGCCCCCGCCTGGATCAGCGTGTTGGACGGCGGCTCAACCGCCCACAGATCCTCACAGATTTCCACGCCAATCACGAGGTTTGGAATGTCCTCACAGCGGAACACCTGTTTTGTGTGGAACGGAACGTCTTGATCGCACAGAACAAGTCCCCTGGCCTGGAATAGTTTTGTCCCCAATTCCCCGGTGGTGAACCAGCGGGATTCGTAAAACTCTCCATAGCTGGGAATATAGGTCTTGGGAACCGCCCCAAAAATCTCTCCGTTTCGTATCACAACGGCACAATTATACAGTTTGTTTTGATGCCGCACCGGCAACCCCAGCGCAGTGAGCAGATCCAGCTCCTTCGTCTCCTCCAAAATCCGCCCCAAGGCCCGCTCCGCCCCGTCCAGCAGGGTGGGCTGCAAAAACAGGTCCCCGCAGGTGTACCCGGTGACGCAAAGCTCCGGCAAGGCCAGCACCTTGACACCCTGCGCCGCCGCTTCCTTCATCAGGGCGATGATCTGCCCCGCGTTGTAGCCGCAGTCCGCCACCCGGATTTTGGGCGTGCCCGCCGCCACCTTCACAAAGCCGTCTCTCATCCGTCCGGCCTCCTTGCATTTGTTAGTCGGCGGTATTTTACCCCAAATCCGCGAAAAAAGCAACGGGGACGCTCCACAAAACTCCCAACGCTTTTTTGCGGAATTTATATCCTGTTCATTGATTTTTGGCGGAAAATAGTGTAAACTATATTGATTCACCAAATTTTATCCATAGGAGGCTGTTACTATGGCATTCACATTCGCCCAATATCAGGAGAGCGCAGATTACATTAAGGAAAAAATCGGGGGCTTTATCCCCAAAGTAGCCATGGTGTTAGGCTCCGGCCTGGGCTTTTTAGGCGACGTGGTGGAACATCCCACCGCCATCCCCTACGGGGACATCCCCCACTTCAAGGCGTCCACCGCCCCCGGACACGCGGGCCGTCTGGTGTTCGGCACCCTGGCGGGCCGGAATGTGGCGGTCATGCAGGGCCGGATGCACCATTATGAGGGCTATGACTACGACGAGGTGTCCTACGCCGTCCGCGTCCTGCGGCTGCTGGGCTGCGACACCCTCATCGTCACCAACGCCGCCGGGTGCGTGCGCACCGACTGGCAGGCCGGGGATCTGATGCTCATCACCGACCACATCAAGATGTTCTCCGAGTCCCCCCTCCGGGGGGCCAACCTCCCCGAGTTCGGCGTGCGCTTCCCCGACGCCTCCCACCTGTACACCGTCCGGCTTCAGGAGACGGCCCGGAGGGCGGCGGCGGAGCTGTCCATCCCCCTGCGGGAGGGAGTGTACTTCTACTGCTACGGCCCCCAGTACGAGACCCCGGCGGAGATCCGGGCGGTCCGTGCCCTGGGCGGGGACGCGGTGGGTATGTCCACCGCCCCGGAGGCCATCGTGGCGGGCCACTGCGGCATGGAGGTGCTGGGCTTCACCCTGCTGAGCAACATGGCGGCGGGCATCCTGGACCAGCCCCTGTCCGAGCAGGAGGTGCTGGACGCCGCCGCCGCGGCCAGGGACAAATTCTCCCGGCTGGTGCTGGCCTGCCTGGAAAAGCTGTAAAGGAGGGACGCCTGTCATGAAAACGCTGTTTACCAACGTCACCGCCCTGCTGATGGACGAGGCCTTCACCACCCTGCAGGACGGCTTTGTGGCGGTGGAGGGGACGGATATCTCCTACGTGGGCCCGGCCCGGCCCCAGGGCAGCTTTGACGAGACCATCGACTGCGCGGGCAAGGTGATGATGCCCGGCTTCGTCAACTGCCACACCCACATCCCCATGACCCTCATGCGGGGGTACGGCGGGGGCCACGATCTGCAGAGCTGGCTCAACGACTTCATCTTCCCCGCCGAGGACAGGTGGGACGACCGCTCCCTGGCCGCCGCCGCCGGGCTGGGGCTGGCGGAGATGATCGCCTCCGGCGTCACCTGCATCGCCGATATGTATATGGGCGCCGAGGTCATTGCCCGGCAGGTGATGGACGCGGGCATCTCCGCCAACCTGTCCGTGGGGGGGGTGTACTTCGGCGATCCGGCGGATTTCTCCCCGGATACCTGCGGCGACTGCGCGTACCAGAAAGCCGTCACCGAGGAGTGGCACAAGGCCGGGGACGGGCAGATCCTGGTGGACGCTTCCATCCACGGAGAATACACTTCTTCCGCCCCCTTGTGGCAGTGGATGGCGGATTACGCCCACGCCCACGGCCTGGGGATGCACGTCCACGTCTCCGAGACAAAAAAAGAGCACGAGGACTGCAAGGCCCGCCACAAAGCCCGCCACAGCGGCCTCACCCCCATCCAGGTGCTGAACCAGTACGGCGTGTGGGACACCCGCTCCATCGCCGCCCACTGCGTCTACACCACCCCCGAGGACTGGGCCGTCATGGCCCGGAAGGGCGTGTCCTGCGTCCACAACCCCTACTCCAACCTGAAGCTGGGCTCGGGCATCGCCCCCATCCCCGCCATGCGCAGGGCGGGCGTCAATGTGGCCCTGGGCACCGATGGGGTCAGCTCCCACAACAGCACCGACCTGTTTGCCGACATGAAGCTGGCCGCCGTCCTCCACAACGGCGCGGCCCGGGATCCCATGGCCGTCACCGCCCGGCAGGCCCTGGAGATGGCCACCGTCAACGGGGCCCGCGCCCTGGGCCGGAACAGCGGGCGGATCGCGGCGGGCTGCACCGCCGACCTGATCCTGGTGGATTTCGACGCCCCCAACCTGATCCCCTGCCACGATGAGGCGGAAAATCTGGTGTTCTCCGCCCACGGCTCCAACGTGTGCATGAATATGGCCCGGGGCAAGGTCATATACCGGAATGGGGCCTTCCTGACCCTGGACCTGGACCGCATCAAGGCCGAGGTCCGGCAGTACGCCCTGCCCCTTATCTTCCAGTGACAGGAAAGGTCTGAGGATATGTCTGCATCCACCCCTAAAAAGAACTCGTTTTTCGGCGGCGCGGCCATTCTGACCGCCGGGATCGTCATCGTCAAGCTCATCGGCGCGCTGTATAAGGTGCCCCTGGGGAACATCCTCACCGACGCGGCCTTCGCCGACTTCAACACCGCCTACGACATCTATTCCCTGCTCATCGTCATCTCCACCGGCGGACTGCCGGTGGCCCTGTCCAAGATGGTGTCCGAGGCCAACGCCCTGGGCCGCACCAACCAGGTGAACAAGGTGTTCCACCTGGCCACCGTGGCCTTCTGCATCCTGGGCACCATCAGCTTCCTGATCATGGCGGTGTTCCCCCGGGAGCTGGCGGACGCCATGAAGAACAGCCAGGCCTACTGGAGCATCATGGCCCTGGCCCCGGCGGTGTTCTTCATCTGCCCCATGTCCGCCCTCCGGGGGTACTTCCAGGGCAGCTCCCTCATGACGCCCACCGCCATCTCCCAGATCATCGAGGCCATCTGCAAACTGGTGATCGGCCTGATCCTGGCAAACGCCATCATGAAGGCGGGGAAGAACGAGTCCTTGGCGGCGGCGGGGGCCATTTTAGGCGTGTCCGTGGGGGTGGCCCTGGCCATGGTCTATATGTACTGGTGCTACCGGGGCCGGATAGCCCGCCAGAAGCCGGGCCGGGACGTGCCCGACAGCGGCAGGGAGATCCTCTCCACCCTGGCAAAGCTGGCTATCCCCATCACCGTGGGGGCGTCCATCATCGCCGCCACCAACATTCTGGACTCCGCCATTCTCATGGACCGGCTCCAGAATGCCCTGGGCATGACGGAGGACGCCGCCCGCACCCTCAAGGGCGTCTACAACAAGACCATGACCCTCTACAACCTGCCCGCCTCCTTTATGGTGCCCCTCACCTCCAGCGTGATCCCGGCGGTGTCCGCCGCCCGGGCGGTGCGCAACTACCGGCAGGGAGCCCAGATCAGCGAGACCACCCTGCGCACCACCGCCCTGCTGGCCTTCCCCGCCGGGGTGGGGCTGTTCGTCTTAGGCGAACCCATCATCCGCCTGCTCTACCCCTCCACCGACGTGGAGCTGGCGGGGTGGATGCTGTCCGTGCTGGGCATCGCCTCCATCGCCGTGTGCTTCATGCTGGTGAGCAATTCCATCATGCAGGCCCACAAGCTGGTGACCCTGCCCATGGCCACCACCCTCATCGGCTGTATCCTGAAGCTCATCGTGGGCTATTTCCTCATCGGCAATCCGGACATCAACATCCGGGGCGGAGCCATCAGCACCCTGGCCTGCTTCGGGATCATCACCCTGTTGGACCTGGTGATCATCAAGCTGGCCCTGCCCCGCTCCCTGAGCTACGCGCGGGTGTTCGCCAAGCCCGCGGCGGCAGCCGCCGCCATGGGCGCGACCGCCTGGGCGGTGAACGGCCTCACCGGACAGCTGCTGAAGTGGATCGACTCCCTGCTGAAGCGGGAGGTGCCCCTGTTCCTGGCGGTGGGGGAGGACGGTGCCCTGCTGCTGGACGAGGCGGGCAAGGCCATGCTGTCCTGGAAGGGGAACGCCCTGGCGGTGACGGCGGCCATCGGGGTGGCGGCCATCGTCTACTTCGCCCTGATCCTGCTGACCAAGGCCATCTCCAAGGAGGATTTGGCCCTGATGCCCAAGGGGGACAAGATCGCCCGCCTGCTGCGGATTCAGTGAGCCGCCTTCGTTTGAGTTCTGCATTTTTACAAAAACTGCAAGATTACGCGCAAAATATATTGCAATTCGGGTGACACTATGGTACACTGGACAAACAAGCCTTCTTACAATTTCCAGGATCTTCAAGAGATCGTGGGCATACTGCGCCATCCCGGCGGCTGCGCCTGGGATATGGAGCAGACCCACGCCTCCATCCGCCGCAATTTTCTGGAGGAGGCCTACGAGGTGGCGGAGGCCATCGACGAGGGCGACCCGGAACATTTGAAGGAGGAGCTGGGGGACGTGCTGCTCCAGGTGGTGTTCCACACCTCCATCGAGGAGGACGCGGGGCGGTTCGATCTGGACGCGGTGGCGGACGGCATCTGCAAAAAGCTGATCTACCGCCACCCCCACGTGTTCGGGGACGTGTCCGTCTCCTCCACCGGGGAAATCCTCTCCAACTGGGAGGAGCTGAAACAGAAGGAGAAGGGCCAGGCCACCCAGGCCGACGCGGTGGACGCGGTGGCCCGCTCCCTGCCCGCCCTGTGGCGGGCGGAGAAGATGAAGAAGAAGGCCGCCAAGGCCGGCTTCGACTGGCGGGACGTGTCCGGCGCGCTGGACAAGCTGTCCGAGGAGCTGGACGAGCTGCGCCGGGCCGCTCTGGAGGGGGACGGCGATCCCGTGGAGGAGCTGGGGGACGTGCTGTTCGCCGCCGTCTGCGTGGGCCGGTTTCTGGACGCCGACCCGGAGGACGCCCTCCACGCCGCCTGCGGCAAGTTTGCCGCCCGGTTCCGGAAAACGGAGGAGCTGGCCGCCGGACGGGGGCTCAGCCTGGACAAGCTGTCCGACGCCCAGCAGATCGCCCTCTGGCGGGAGGCTAAGGGGCAGGAACAGGCTTAACAGCGCGGCACGCGCTTTAAGTATAGAGATGTTCAAAAGATTACAGGAGGAAACGTCATGAATAAAGCAGATCTGATCAACGCCGTGGCCGAAAAGACCGGCCTGTCCAAGAAGGACAGCGAGTCCGCCGTGGCGGCCGTAGTGGATGTGATCACCGAGTCCCTCGTCCAGGGCGACAAGGTACAGCTGGTGGGCTTTGGCTCCTTCGAGGTCAAGCAGCGCGCCGCCCGCCTGGGCCGCAACCCCAAGACCAAGGAGGAGCTGAAGATCCCTGCCTCCAAGGTGCCCGTCTTCAAGGCCGGCAAGGCCCTGAAGGACACGGTGGCCCAGTAATTAAACGAAACCCGGTGAGGCAGGGCGCGGGCCCTGCCTCATTTTCTTTGATGGAGGTATCCTAATGCGACTGGATAAATGGCTGAAGGTGTCCCGGCTCATCAAGCGGCGCACCGTGGCCAACGAGGCCTGCGACGCGGGCCGGGTGACCGCCAACGGCAGGCCGGTGAAGGCGTCCTACGATGTGAAGCCCGGGGACGTGCTGGAGCTGAAGTTCGGGGAAAAGCTCATCCGGGTGGAGGTGCTGTCCATTGCCGACATCGTGGGCAAGGCGGACGCGGACGCCATGTACAAGCAGCTCTGAGCGGGAGCGGACAAAAGGCGGCGGCAGGTTGGTTGACCTGCCGCCGCCTTTGCGTTTCTCAGAGGATGCCGTCCTCCAGCTCCTCCGACCCCTTTTTCGCGTAATACTGCGCCTGGGCCTCCCAGAGGGCCTGGTACTTGCCCTCCGCCTCCACCAGGGCGTCGTGGTTCCCCTGCTGGACCACCTGCCCGTGGTCGAACACGGCGATCTCGTCGCAGAACCGGCAGGAGGACAGGCGGTGGCTGATATAGATGGCGGTCTTGTCCTCCACGATGTCGTTGAACTTGGTGTACACCTCGGCCTCCGCCTCCGGGTCCAGGGCGGCGGTGGGCTCGTCCAGCACGATGAAGGGCGCGTCCTGGTACAGCACCCGGGCCAGGGCGATCTTCTGGGCCTCGCCCCCCGAGATCTCCACCCCGCTGTCGTCGAAGTCCCGGTAGAGGAAGGTGTCCAGCCCCTTGGGCAGCTCCGCCAGCCGGGGGCCGAATCCCGCCTTGCGCAGGCACTCCTCCGCCCGCGTCCGGTCGTAGTCCTCCGCCGCCGCCACGTTCTGCCCCAGGGGCTGGGACAGCAGCTTGAAGTCCTGGAACACCACGGAGAACAGGGCCAGATAGTTGTCGTAGCGGTACTTGCGTATGTCAATGCCGTTGAGGAGGATCTCCCCCTCGGTGGGGTCGTACAGGCGGCACAGCAGCTTGATGAAGGTGGTCTTGCCGGAGCCGTTCTCGCCTACCACGGCCAAACGCTCCCCCACGTCGAATTTCATGTTCACGTGCCGCAGGGCCCAGGTGTCGGTGCCGGGGTATTGGAAGCCCACGTCCCGGAACTCGATCTCGTACTTGCGGTCGTTGCGCTTTTCCGTGGTCAGGCTGCCCTGGTACATCCTGTTGGGGATGTCCAGGAAGTCATACACCGGCTTGAGGAACTCGGCGTTGGCCCGCAGCTGGCCCCACACCTCCAGCATATCGGTGAACCCCCGGGCCAGCCCCGCCAGCGCCCCCACGTACTGGGCCACGGAGCCCACCCCGAAGGCCCCGCCCAGGGCCTTCAGCCCCGCGAACAGGTAGATGGCCCCCACGAACCCCTGGGACACCGCCCCGGCGGCGGCACACAGCGCCCCCATGGGCCCCCTGGCCTGCCGTCCGATGGTGGAGCCGGGGCCGAAGGAGGTCTCGCTGCCCATGTCCTGCCTCCCCGCGTCCTCCAAAAATTTGTCCTGGGCGTAGGTGCGGATATCGGCCGCCCGTTCCCGCTCCCGCATGGCGATGAAGTAGAAGTAGGAAAAGCCCCGGTTCCCCTGGGTGCCGTCATACTCGCTCCAGTAACGCCGCGCCCGGTTAAACAGCGCGCCGGACAGCGCCACCGAGATCACCAGCGCCAGCCCCATCCCGCCCAGGCACAGGGGGCTGTTGAGCCAAACCAGGGGGCTGCCCGGGGGCACCGGCAGTGTGAACAGGCTCACCGACAGGGCCACCGCCCCCGCGATCCGCATGACCGCCTCCACCAGGTCGGCAAAGAGTCCGTAGATGTTGATCAGTCCCCAGCCGCTCCAGTTGTTGTTCTGGAGGATCTGGGTGAGCAGGGCCTGGGTCTTGGGGTTGTCCACGTCGCAGAAGTCCATAGACAGCAGCTTTTCAAAATGGATCCGGTTCCAGACGGTGTACAGGCGGCCGTCCATCATCGTTCCGTCCCAGGCACTGGCGGCGGCCCGGACCGCCCCCATCACCGCCGTGGAGATCAGCAGCCCCGCCAGCATGGGCCACGCCGCGCCCGGCTCCCCTCCGGCGATGGCGTTCACCAGCCGGGCGGTAAACCACAGCGGCAGGTAGGGGGCCAGGGCGTTCACCGCCCGCACCGCCGCCGCGGACACCAGCACCTCCGGCGCGGCCTTGCACCAGATGGCGAACCCCCGCCGGGTGTAGGCCACGGCCTCCCGGAGGGAAAGTCGATTCTTATTCATCCTCCATCGCTCCTTCCTGATATAGTCAGCACACTTGAAAATCGGTAGTATACCGATTTTCAAAACAGCGGCTGTGCCGCTGTAGGCAAAGCCTGTGCGCTGACGATGAAATCTGACGCAAGGGCCGCTTTGCGGCCTGTGCGGCACTGACGTGCCGCACAAGTGAAAAAGAAGTGTACACTTCTTTTTCACTGCGTCAATTATAACGGGCGGATACGCCAAACCCACCAGCCCGGTTGGAAGCGGGCATTCAGCAGGTCAGGAAGGAGGAACGCTGTTCTCCTCCAAAATCCGCCGGGTGCCGTGGAAGAACAGCCGCTGCGCCCGCTCCAGCAGCTCCGCCAGCTCCCCCTTCATCCCCCGGCGCAGCCAGCCCAGGAGGATGCCCAGCAGCATAAACTGGTAGGAGAAGCACAGAAACTCCAGATCCTCCTCCGAGGGGCTCAGCCCCTCCGCCGCGTCCCGCAGGTAGGCCATGAACAGGTCCCGGGTGGTCTCCATCAGGTACTCCTCCAGGGCGGCGTGGCCCATGGCACTGTAGATGTGCTGTACCATCCGAGGCCGGGCGGACACGTACTCAAACAGGCGGCGCAGGCCCTCCCTGGCGTGCTCCCCCGGACGCCGCTGGGCCAGCAGCATATCCATGTCCCGCTGGAGCACCGCCTTCAGCAGGGCGTAGACGTCGCTGTAGTGGTAATAAAAGGTGTTGCGGCTGATGCCGCATTGGGCCGTGATGGCCTGCACCGTGATCTGATCCATGGGCGTCTGCTCCAGCAGGCGGACGAACGCGTCCATGATGGCGGTTTTGGTGAGCTGGGCCATGCTGCCCCCTCCTTGTCCGGAATCTGTTCATAGTCACCGCACTTCAAAAGAAGTAAATGACTTCTTTTGAAGTCTGCGGCGCAAATGCGCCGCAGGGGCCGCAAAGCGGCCTGCGGTGGACTTCAAAGTCAAAACACAGCCCCAGCGTGTCGAAAAAGTCTTTTCGCCCCGCTGGGTGCGACTTTTCTGAACAATGAACGTTCAGAAAAGTCGATGATTGGACGTGAAAGACACCCCTCCTGGGTTTCTTTCACACTATCTTCCTTCCCGCCATCGGAACAGATGCGGCTTTTTCGACAGTCTTAACCCATGAAATGGGCTGGCGGGCTTTGCCCGCCTTGAAAATCGGGTACCGATTTTCAAGTATTTTGACTCTACTCGTACAGCTTCCCCATATAGAAAATCCGCGCCATGATGGAATACTCCACCCGGCTCCAGTCGGTATCGTTGTGTTCGGACGTGGAAAAATCCTCCACCCAGGATCGCATTGCCTCCAGGTACTGGTCCACCGTCCGGTTCTCCCACTCCTGGGGGCTGGCCTGGAAGTCCGCGGCCAGCTGGGCCAGAAAGGACAAGAAATCCTCCTTGCAGGAAATTCCCTCGATTTTTGCCACAATGTCGTCCACCGTAATTCCCCCGTTCCTGCGTCCACCAATCTGCGTTCCGGCAAAAAACAGCGTCCCGCAAAAGCGGAACGCTGTTTTCACCGTCTTAGTAGAACTTTTTGCGGTTCTTGCGGGCCGCCTCGCTCTTTTTGCGGCGTTTGACGCTGGGGCTGTCGTAAAACTCGCGCTTACGCACCTCGGCCAGCACGCCGGACTTGGCGCAGGAACGCTTGAAACGCTTCAGCGCGTTCTCCAGAGACTCGCCCTCGCGGACATGAACTTCGGACATCTATGATTTCCCTCCCTCCGAGGCGTCCGGTTAATTCCAGGACGCTTTAAGGGCCATTGGCGATGGCTTTAACAGGACTATTATATGGGAAAATATCCGGTTTGTCAACTGCAAAATATGGGGTTTTTCCGGAAGCTCTCCCCCACCCGCTGTCGGACGCCTTCAGGCAGAGGTGGTGCAGCCCCGAAACGCCGCTCACTGGGGCTTTACGATAAGGTTCACCAGCCGCTTGGGCACCACGATGGTTTTCGCCAGGGCCATGCCCTCGGTGAACTTCCGCACCTTGGGATCGGCCTGGGCGGCGGCGATGATGGCCTCGTTGTCCGCGTCCGCCGGGACGATAATGTTGGAGCGCAGCTTGCCGTTCACCTGCACCGCCAGCTGGACGGTGTCCGCCACCGTCTTGCTCTCATCGTAGGCGGGCCAGCCCTGCTGGCAGACGAAGCCCTCGCCGCCCAGCAGCTCCCACAGCTCCTCGGCGATGTGGGGGGCGAAGGGGGACAGCAGGGTGATCAGGGTTTTCATGTCCCCCTTGGAGCAGCCGTTCTTCTGGAAGTCCCCCACCAGGGTCATCATGGCGGCGATGGCGGTGTTGAACTTCATGGCCTCGATATCGTCCGCCACCTTCTTGATGGTCTTGTGGATGCCCGCCTCGTTTTCCTTCGTGTACTCCAGGCTGTCCGAGCAGCTCTCCGCCAGGTTCCACACCTTGTCCAGGAACCGCTTGCAGCCCTTGACGGCCTGGTCCGACCACACCGCCGCCTGCTCAAAGTCGCCGATGAACATGGTGTACAGCCGCAGGGTGTCCGCGCCGTAGGCCGCCACGATGTCGTTGGGGTTCACCACGTTCCCCCGGGACTTGGACATTTTCTCCCCGCCCTCGCCCAGGATCATGCCGTGGCTGGTGCGCTTCCGGTAGGGCTCCTTGGTGGGCACCACGCCGATATCGTACAGGAACTTGTGCCAGAACCGGGAGTACAGCAGGTGCAGGGTGGTGTGCTCCATGCCGCCGTTATACCAGTCCACCGGGGACCAGTAGTCCAGGGCCTCCCTGGAGGCCAGGGCCTTGCCGTTGTGGGGGTCCATATACCGCAGGAAGTACCAGGAGGAGCCCGCCCACTGGGGCATAGTGTCCGTCTCCCGGCGTGCCTCGCCGCCGCAGCAGGGGCAGGCGGTCTTGACCCACTCCGTCATCTTGGACAGGGGAGACTCGCCGTCGTCGGTGGGTTCGTAGCTCTCCACGTCGGGGAGGAGCAGGGGCAGCTGGTCCTCGGGCAGGGGCTGCCAGCCGCACTTTTCGCAGTACACCATGGGGATGGGCTCGCCCCAATACCGCTGGCGGGAGAACACCCAGTCCCGGAGCTTGTAGTTCACCTTGGCCTCGCCGATGCCCTTCTCCTCCAGCCATTTGGTGACGGCGGGGATGGCGTCCTTGACGGTGAGGCCGTTGAGGAAGTCGGAGTTTACCAGGATGCCCGTCTCGTCCTTGGCGGTGAAGGCGGCCTTCTGCACGTCCTCCCCGCCGGACACCACCTCGATGATCTCACAGCCGAACTTCTTGGCGAACTCCCAGTCCCGGTCGTCATGGGCGGGGACGGCCATGATGGCCCCGGTGCCGTAGGTGGACAGCACGTAGTCGGAGATGAAGATGGGGATCTCCTTGCCATTGACGGGGTTCACGCCCCGGACGCCGTCCAGGCATACGCCGGTCTTTTCCTTGTTCAGCTCGGTGCGCTCCAGGTCGGACTTGGAGGCGGCGGTCTTCTGGTAGGCCCGCACCTCATCGGCGTTAGCCAGCTTCCCGGCCTCCAGCCAGCTTTTCACCAGCTCGTGCTCCGGGGACAGCACCATGTAGGTGGCCCCGAACAGGGTGTCGGGCCGGGTGGTGAACACCACGATGTCGTCCCCGGCGGTGCTCTTGAAGGTGACCTCCGCGCCGGTGGAGCGGCCGATCCAGTTGCGCTGCTGGATTTTCACCCGCTCGATGAAGTCCAGATCGTCCAGGTCGTCGATGAGCCGCTGGGCATACTCGGTGATCTTCAGCATCCACTGGGACTTCTCCTTGCGGATGACGGCGGAGCCGCACCGCTCGCACACGCCCTCCACCACCTCCTCGTTGGCCAGCACGCACTTGCAGGAGGTGCACCAGTTCACGGGCATGGTGGCCTTGTAGGCCAGCCCCTTCTTGTAGAGCTGGAGGAAGATCCACTGGGTCCACTTGTAGTAGCTGGGGTCGGTGGTGTCCACCACCCGGTCCCAGTCGAAGCCGAAGCCCAGCATTTTGAGCTGCGCGGTGAAGTTGGCGATGTTGTCCCGGGTCACCTTGGCGGGGTGGATGTGGTTCTTGATGGCGTAGTTCTCGGTGGGCAGGCCGAAGGCATCGAAGCCCATGGGGAACAGCACGTTATAGCCGTCCATCCGCTTTTTCCGGGTGACGATGTCCATGGCGGTGTAGGGCCGGGGATGGCCCACGTGGAGCCCCTGGCCGGAGGGGTAGGGGAACTCCACCAGGCCGTAGAACTTGGGCTTACCGCTGTGCTCCCCGGCGGCGTAGACCTTGGCCTCCTCCCATCGCTTTTGCCACTTTGGCTCGATGGCGGCGAACTCGTATTTCAATGCGAACACTCCCTTGGGTGAAGTTTTGACAGGTTCAAGTCAGGATATTATATCGGAAACGGGGCGGGATTGCAAGGGGGCGGGCCGGATTTATCGCTTTCTGCCAAGATAGCGGCAGACCTTTTTCTGATAGTGCAGGTACTCCTCTCCAAACGCGGCAACCAAAAATTTCTCCTCCACGCAGACGATCTGCATATGGTACATGATGACGGCAAAAACGGTCAGGGCACATAAGATCCCGTTGAAAAACATCAATAACGTCCCCATATACAGAAGATCAAACCCCAGAAAGGCGGGGTTGCGGCTGATTTGGTAGATCCCGTCTGTCACAAGCTCCATCTGATCGGTTTTGGAAACCCCCGCCCGCCAGCTGTCGCCCATGGCCCGCACCGCAAAGATAAATACGATTGTTCCCCCGACGCTCATTGCCGCGCCTGCCGCCCGGACAGCGGCAGGACTGCGGCCCGAAAATATTTGCAAATCAGCGACCGGGAAATGCTCTGGACGCAGACACAAGGCTCCCAGCCGTCATCC
>OFGF01000668.1_pt1 | contig 27118 bp, 35 predicted proteins | sample 1521711 | NCBI WGS metagenome assembly OFGF01 (sample SAMEA3504092, study PRJEB24116) | mouse gut metagenome | biome: mouse gut; feature: mouse-associated habitat; material: faeces | place: Denmark | collected 2011 | reverse complement strand
TGAAGGAAAAGCATATTCAGCTAAATATATTAAAGAGAGTGGTAGAAATGCTGTTAATATAGCAATAAGTTTTGAAGAAATTTTAATTGATTCTCAAGTTATGCCTCGTTTAGAAGAAGCAAAAGCTTTAGCTAAGCAGACAGATGTGTATACAAACCAATCAATAGAAAGATTAAACAAAGCAATTGCTGATGCAGAAAGTATCTTAGGTATAAAATATCCAACTCAATCTGAAGTTAATCGAGCAACACAATTGATTAATTCAGCAATTATGAATTTAAAAAAGAATTAAGTTAGAATATTCTCCTAAATTTATGAAAAAAAGCATAACAAGGCTGCATCTTTATGAAAGTTTGATGGGTATGTTATGCTTTTTTTCTCATAATCAAGCTGAGATATAAACTAAAATATATGAGATGGAGGGAATCTTATGGATTATGAAATAAGTCAACTTATACATTTTGCTTTAGAACATAATATGATTCAAGAAGAAGATATTGACTATTCAGTAAATCTATTATTAGATTTATTACAATTGGATGATATTCATTTACAAAAAATAAATGAACCTGTCAAAGAATGTGTTTCAATATTAGAAAAAATACTTAACTATGTAGTATCAAAAAATATTATTGAAGATCAAATTACTGCAAAAGATCTTTTTGATACACGTATTATGAATTGTATTATGCCTAGACCAAGTGAAGTTCATAAAACATTTAAAGAAAAATATAAAATATCACCACAAAATGCTACAGATTATTATTATAATCTTTCAATAGCATCACAATATATTCGTAAGAATAGAACAGATAAAAATATTCGTTTTCAACAATATTATAAATATGGGTTAATGGAAATAACAATTAATCTTTCTAAGCCAGAAAAAGATCCAAAAGAGATTGCAAAGGCAAAATCAGTAAAATCAAGTGGCTATCCAAAATGTTTGCTTTGTAAAGAAAATGTTGGTTTTAGTGGTGATTGGCAACGTGCAGCAAGACAAACACATAGAATTATTCCTGTTACATTACAAGAAAATCAATACTATTTACAATATTCTCCATATGTTTATTATAATGAACATTGTATTGTTTTTAATGAAAAACATACACCGATGGTTATTAATCATCAAACATTTACTCACTTATTATCATTTATAGAACAATTTCCACATTATATGCTTGGATCAAATGCTGATTTACCAATCGTTGGTGGTTCAATTTTAACACATGACCATTATCAAGGTGGAAATTATACTTTTCCTATAGAAGGGGCAGAAATCATAAAAGAAGTGTCTTTGAATAAATTTCCACATTTAAAGATTGAATTGGTAAAATGGCCTTTATCAACAATTCGTGTTACATCTTTAGATAAAGACGAACTTATTCAATTTGCAGATTTGGTTTTAGAAAATTGGAAGAAATATTCTAATGAAATATTAAATATTATTCCATATACAAACGAAGTGCCTCATAATACTGTAACTCCGATTGCACGAATGAAAAATAATGAATATCAATTAGATCTTGTTTTAAGAAACAATCGAACAAGTGAAGAATATCCAGACGGTATATTCCATCCTCATCAAAATTTACATCACATAAAAAAAGAAAATATTGGTTTGATAGAGGTTATGGGATTAGCCGTTTTACCAGCTCGTCTCAAACAGGAATTAGAATTGCTTAGAGAGTGTTTGCTAGAAAATAAGATTTTTGCAGATTATGATATTTTAAAAAAACATAAAGCATGGTATGATGAATTAAGAGAGAATAAAATTGATCAAATGAATGTAGACGAGTTATTAAAAATGGCTCTTACTAAACGTTTTGTAGAAGTTTTAGAAGATGCAGGGGTTTTTAAGATGAATAAAGAGGGGATTGAAGCCTTTATTCATTTTGTAGAAAATATTGAAGGAGGGGATAAAGAATGATTGAAGTTATTCAGAAGTTAGATGATCAAATTGATATTATTTCTATGAAAAATGATAAATTAGAAGTTGTTGTTTCTAATTTTGGTTGTACAATCATTAAAGTTTTAATGGAAGATAGAAATGGTAATGTTGATGATGTTGTTTTAGGATATGATGATTTTGATTCTTATAAAACGTTAGATGCTTATTTAGGTGCATTAGTTGGTAGAATTGCTAATCGTATTGGTAAAGGGAAATTCTCATTAAATGGAGAAGATTATACTTTGGCTGTTAATAATGGTCCTAATCATTTACACGGAGGAATTAAGGGATTTAGTTATCAAGTCTTTGACTATGAGATAAAAGATGAGAAAACAATAGAGTTTCATTATTTATCAAAAGATGGTGAAGAGGGATATCCAGGAAATCTTGATTTTAAAGCTATTTATCAATTGGTTGATGATACTCTGCATATAAAATATCTTGCAACTACTGACAAAGATACGATTATTAATATTACAAATCATTCATATTTTAATTTATCTGGAAAAAAAGAAAATATATATCATCATCTATTAGAAATGAAAGCTGATTATTTTGCATGTGTTGATGCTGATGGATTGCCAACAGGAGAAATGAAGGCGGTTAAAGATACCCCATTTGACTTTAATAGTCCAGCATATATTGGTGATAGAGTTGAATGTGATGATGAACAATTAAAATTAGGTTGTGGTTTTGATCATCCATTTATTTTTTCAAAAAAAGAGAACCAAGTTGTTTTAACACATGAAGAAACAGGAAGGTGTTTGATTGTATCAACAACATTACCAGGAGCTCAAATTTATACTGCAAATTATTTAGATGGACGTTTGGGAAAATATGGACAACATTATAATGCTAGAGATGCTGTGTGTATAGAAACACAAAATTTACCTGATGCTATTCATTTAGAAAAAGAACCATCAACAATATTAAAGAAAGGTGAAGTATATGATGAAAAAACATCATATCAATTTAAGGTGATAAAATAATGAAAAGAGCAAGCTTAGTTATAAAAGATATACAAAATGATGTTTATAATAAAATATTGAATGACGTATATGTTGATTCATCATTGATACCACATCAAAAGGAAAGATATATTCAAGCTATTGAAAAATTTATTTCATTGTATGGAGATAAAGATATAGAAGTTTATAGTACACCAGGACGTAGTGAAGTTTGTGGAAATCATACAGACCATCAACATGGAGAAGTATTAGCTGCTGCTATTAATTTAGATATTATTGCAATTGTGGCTTATCATGATTCCCATATTAAAATTTTATCAGATGATTATGATATTCATGCAATAGAAATAGATGATTTAAAAAAGAAAGAAGAAGAATTAGAAACTTCTGAAGGTTTAATTCGTGGGGTTTGTGCTAGATATTTAGAATTAGGATATAAAATTGGTGGATTTGAAGCTTATATGACAAGTGAAGTTTTACAAGGGTCTGGTTTATCATCATCTGCTGCCTTTGAAGTTATTGTAGGAACTGTTTTATCAGGACTTTATAATCAAATGAGTATAGATCCAGTAACAATTGCTCAAGTAGGACAATATAGTGAAAATGTTTATTTTGGAAAACCTTGTGGATTAATGGATCAATGTGCTTGTTCTGTTGGAAGTTTAATTCATATTGATTTTAAAGATAATAATCATCCAATTGTAGAGAAGGTTGATGTTGATTTTTCACAATTTGAACATAGTCTATGTATAGTAGATGTTCATGCTTCACATGCTGATTTAACAGATGACTATGCATCAATTCCGTTTGAAATGAAAAAAGTAGCAGAATTTTTTGGAAAAGAGTTTTTAAGAGATGTCAATGAGAAAGATTTTTATAATCAATTACCTGAGGTAAGAAAGGCAACTAATGATAGAGCAGTATTAAGAACTATTCATTTATTTGAAGAGAATAAGAGAGTTCAAAAGGCAGTTCAAGCTTTAAAAGAAAATAATTTTGATGTATTTAAAAATACTGTAAAAGCATCAGGACAAAGTTCGTTTAAATATTTACAAAATATTTATTCAAATCATGATACTGATAATCAAGCTGTATCTATTGCCATTGCTTTATCTGAAGAATTATTAAAAGAATATGGAGTATGCAGAGTTCATGGTGGTGGTTTTGCTGGAACAATCCAAGCTTTTGTTAAAGATGAATTTGTAGAAACATATAAAAAAGAGATTGAAAAATATTTTGGAGAAGGTTCTTGTCATATTTTAAAAGTTCGTAAATATGGTGGTATGAAAGTTTTATAATTAAAGTTACCAACAAAGGTAACTTTTTTTGTAGTGAAAAGAGTATACATATTTTTGAAAATTGTGTAAAATAAATAGAGAGGAGGCGTTTTTATGTATTGTTATCAATGTGGAAAAGAGGTTGGAGATGTGAAGTTTTGTCCTTATTGTGGAGCACAACTAGATGGACAGACAGCACAAGGAACTTATCAACCAATTAATAATCAACAAACACAATATTCTCAACCTGGAGATGAACCAAGTTTTGGATATGCTTTATTGTCTTTCTTTATACCTATTGTAGGGATTATTTTGTTTGTGGTTTGGAATCAAGAGTTTCCTTTAAGAGCTAAGTCTTGTCTTAAAGGTTTTGTAACAGGATTGATTACAGGAGTTATAGGAGTATGTTGTATATTTGCAGCATTAGGAAATACGTATTCTTCATATCAAGATATTTATTATGATTATGACTATGATATGTTTACAAATGCTGTTGTAGAAGTTGTTTCATATGAGTAAATTATTTGAGATTATTTGGGAACGTATTATGCATATTGGAAGTGTTCCTATTTGTAATGGAATGGCTTCAAGAGCCCCACATTTTTTTGGCTTTTGTTTTCCATTATGTTATAGGTGTACATTTGTTATTCTTTTTACATTATTAACAATAGCATATAGTTCTCATTCTCATAAAAAAATGAACTGGTATCTTCTATTTATATGTTTTATTCCAATGATTATTGATGGAAGTTTGCAAACTTTTTTTGGAATAGAAAGTACAAATTTGAGAAGAATGATAACAGGTACTATTTTTGGTATAGGATTAGGTGGATTGATTTGCTATATTTATACATGGATAGACATGAGAAGTTTTTAGAAACTTCTCTTTTTAAGATTATCATTTCTTATCATGATAAAAAAAGACTATGAGATTTTATTGAAATAGTGTATAATGTGGTAAGGAGGCGATTGATAACATGTATAAATTATTAGAGCCATATGGGAAAATGGTAGAATTTTTGGGAGAAGCTTTAGGTGAAAATGTAGAAGTAGCATTACATGATTTAACATCAAAAGAGCAAGAAGTTGTTGCTTTAGCAAATAGTCATATTTCAGGTAGAGAAGTGGGAGCGAAATTATCTAACTTATCTATTCATTATCTAGAAACAAAACAATATGAAAATCATGATTTTGTTATGAATTATAAAACAGCAGGACCTGATGGGAAATTATTAAGATCTGCTACATACTTTATTAAAGAAGAAGGTAGAAGCTTACCTATTGGAATGTTATGTATTAATGTTAATATTTCAGACTATGAATATTTAGAAACAACATTGAAAAAGATATTAGGAATTAAAGAAAGTAAAGATGTAGAATTTCAATTAGATAATCCAATTGAAATATTATCATCTCCTTTAGATGAGATGATTGATTTATATATTAAAGAATGTTTAGAACAAATGGGATTCCCTAGCTATTTCTTAGTAGAAAGATTAAATGTTGAAGAAAAAATTAAAGTTGTTAAATATTTACAAGAAAAAGGAACATTTAAAGTAAAAGGAGCTATTGCATTGGTTGCTGAAAAATTAGCAGTAAGTGAACCAACTATTTATCGTTATTTAAAGAAAATGTAAAAAGAAAGGAAGGAGATTATGAAAGATATTGTTTTTGTCAGTGGACATAAAAATCCTGATAGTGATTCTATTTGTAGTGCTATTGCATATGCAGATTATTTATTTAAAATTGGACGTTATAATGCAGTGCCAGTACGATTAGGGGAAATCAATAAAGAAACAGAATATATACTTAAAAGATTTAATGTTGAAATTCCTGTCTTATTAAAAACAGTAAAACAAACAGTAGAAGATTTGGACTATGATAAAATCACAGTTTTTTCAAAAGAATTAACTTTAAAAACAGCATGGTCTTTGATGAAAGAACAAAATTTAAAAAGTGCTCCTGTTTCTGATGATCATAATCAACTTCTAGGACTTCTTTCAACATCTAATATCATAGAAGGATATATGGATGAATGGGATAGTAAAATTTTAAAACAAGCAAATACACCAATTGAAAATGTTATTGATACATTAGATGCAAATATATTACATTTAGATAAAACTTTAAAAACAATCAAAGGTGAAATTCATATTGCGGCTATGACTGGAGAAGAAGCAATGAAAAGAATCAATCCTGCAGATGTTGTTATTGTTGGAGGAGATAGAGAAGAAGCTATTGAACATCTTATAGCAGGAAATGTATCATTAATTATTTTATCTGGGTCAATGACAATAGATGAAGAATTGTTAAAAAAATGTGTAGATGCACAAATAAGTGTAATTTCAACACCATTTAATACATTTATGGCATCACAACAAATTATTCAAGCCATTCCAGTTGAATATGTTATGCAAAAAGGTGGATTGATGACATTTTCTACAGATGATACAGTTGACTATGTCAAAGAAGTTATGAGTGAAACACGTTATAGAAGTTATCCAGTTTTAGATTTTATGGGAAGAGTTGTTGGATCTATTTCACGTTTTCAAGTATTAAATGGAATGAAGAAAAAAGTTGTTCAAGTTGATCATAATGAAAGAAGCCAATCTATTGATGGGATTGAAGAAGCAGAAATATTAGAAATTATTGATCATCATAGAGTTGCAGATATTCAAACAATAGGACCAGTTATGTTTAGAGCTGAGCCAGTTGGATGTACAGCAACGATTGTAGCTAAATGTTATAAAGAAGCAGGAATCGAAATTCCTCAGGATATGGCAGGAATTATGTTAGGTGCAATCATTAGTGATACACTTTTATTTAAATCACCTACATGTACACCAGTTGATACAAAAATGGCAAAGGAATTAGCCACTATTGCTAAAGTAGATATTAAAGAGTTTGGAATGGAGATGTTTAAAGCAGGAACATCTTTAGCTGGAAAGACAGTTGAGGAAATTTTTAATCAGGATTATAAACGTTTTAGTTTTGGTGATTTATCTGTTGGAGTTGCTCAAGTTAACACAATGGATATTGAGGGCTTTAGTGAATATAAAGTAGATATGCTTCGTTATATGGAAGAAGTTGCTAAAGATAATCATATGGAATTTACTATGTTATTGTTAACAGATGTTATTAATGCAACAAGTGAGGTCTTTGTTGCAGGACCTCGACCTGACTATGTTTCTGTTGCATTTAAGGTAGAATTGGTTGATCAACAAGCAAGTTTACCTGGTGTTATTTCAAGAAAGAAGCAAGTTGTACCTGTGATTACAGAAGTATTAACAAACTAATAAATAAAGGGTATTTTTAATATCCTTCAGACTGTTGATAAACATTTTGTTTGTTGGCAGTTTTTTTGTATTTTATAAAATATGAAAATGTTTTAATGCATGATAGATTCCATCATCATCAATATCTTTAGTAATATAATTAGCCTTTTTCTTGACATCATCATCAGCATTTCCCATAGCAATACCTATTTTACAAAATTCAAACATATCGACATCATTCCATCCATCACCAAAAGCCATAGTTTCTTCAGGATTAATTTGATAATATTTTAAAACTTCACGAATACCATTTTCTTTACCACCATTTGCAGGAATGATATCAATGGCTAAAGAATGCCATCTTGTTTGTTTGCAATGAGGCATAAGTTGTAAAATATCTTTTTCTCTATCTTCTGTAATACCATAAGGAATAACTTGATAGATAGGATAAGTTAAACCACGATTGAGATTGTTTATATCTGGTAAAGCTGTGGATATAGAATCTTGAACAATTTGGACGGCTTCATTATGATAGTTAATATACATTTTTTTATCTTCTACAAAAATACATGGAAATGGCTTGTATTTTATTTCATTAAGTATATTTTTAATATCTTGAGAATGAATGGGTAAAGCATAAATGACTTCTTTTGCATTATAACAATATTGTCCATTTAAAGTAATAAAAGCATCAAATTTTAAATCATGGATAGGGAGATCAACCATTTCACTTATATGTCTACCACTAGCAATAAATGTATAAATACCTTTTTCATGTAAAAGCTGTAAAGCTTTTTTTGTTGAACTAGGAACTTTCTTTGTTTTATGTGAAAGCAAGGTTCCATCTATATCAAAAAATATAGCTTTAATCATTTCTATTCCCTCCTAAATATAGTATAATCATTATAACATAAAAAAGGGTAAGAATATGATAAAATTAGGACATAGAGGATATAGTGCAAAATATCCAGAAAATACAATGGAAGCTTTTGTAAAAGCATATGATATAGGTTTTGATGGAATTGAAACAGATGTTCAAATGAGCAAGGATGGAGAACTTGTTCTTATTCATGATGAAAAAATTAATCGTACAAGTAATGGGAAAGGCTTTGTTAGAGATTATACTCTAAAAGAATTAAAGCAATTCAATTTTGCTTACAAAGAGAAAGGATTATATCCAATTCCAACATTAAAAGAACTTCTTACATTTATAAAAGGAAAAGAATTTTTGGTTAATTTAGAAATAAAAACTGATAAGATACAATATCCAGATATAGAGAAAAAAGTTGTAGATATGGTTAAACAATTAGATGTTAATCAACAAGTTTTTTATTCTTCTTTTTGTTTAGAAAGTGTTATCAAATTAAAACAGATTGATCCTAAAGCTTATGTTGGATATTTAATAGAAAATCAGTATAATAGTAAAAGGAAGTTATTAAAACAATACCATATCACTGCATTTCATCCAAAATATAGTTACCTTAATCAAATACGAGTACAAGATTTAAAAAAAGATCAAATAAAAATTGCTGTATGGACAGTACCAAATTTAAAAGAATATGAAAGATTAAAAGAACTAGGAGTGGACATAATAATATCAAATGAATATTTTAAGTGAGGTATGATTATGAAAACAACTGGAATGGTAAGAAGAATTGATGAATTAGGAAGAATTGTAATTCCAAAAGAAATAAGAAAGCAGTTAATGATGAAAGAAGGCGAAAGTATTTCGTTTTTTTTAGAAAATGATAAAATTGTTTTAACAAAATTTTCATTATTAAAGAAATTAAACCCCATTATTGAAAGTTTATTGAATGGACTATATCAAAAATATCACAATACTTTTTTGGTATGTGATTTACAACAAGTTTTGATATGTTCCTCTAATGCTTTGGCTATGTATCAAAGAAAAAAACTTCCACAAGATTTCATTTTGTCTTTAGAACAAAATAAAACATGTGTAGAAGAAATGATAGAATTTATTGATGGGATACATAAAGTTACAACTTTACCTTTAATGAAAGAAATGCAATGTGTAGGAGCACTTGTTATGATAACTGAAAAAACATCTTACTATATGGTAGATGAAACAATATTAGAATTTGCAAAGAATATAATTGAACGGGAGGGAGAAGAATGCGTTTAGATAAATTTTTAAAAGTATCACGTATTATTAAAAGGAGAACATTGTCTAAAGAGATGAGTGAATCTTCTAGAGTGAAAGTGAATGGAAAGATTGCTAAACCTTCTACAAAATTAAAAATAGGAGACGAAATAGAGATTGAATTTGGTCGTAGTATTTTAACTATCCAAGTAAAAGAATTAAAAGACCATGTTTTAAAAAATGATAGTTCAATGTTATATGAAATCATTTCAGAAAAGAAAAAAGAAGAGACTATTGAATATGAGATGCATTTTTAAAAATGCATTTTTACTTTTTAGACATAAATAATAATAGGGAACATATATTGATGAATAGGAGGTATGAATTATGGATAATAGTTTGCATTTTGAACAAACACCTTATCATCATGTGTGTTTAAAAGATCGTAAAAGTCTTGAATTAACTGGTGTAAAAAAAATTGAAAGCTTTGATTCTTATGAATTTTTAATTGAAACATCTTTAGGATATCTCAATATTACTGGAACTGAGTTGACTTTGGTGAGATTGGATCAAGACCAAAATGAAGTCAGTATTAGAGGAAATATTGATGGAATGACTTATATTGCTGATAAGAAAAAAACACATCAAAAGGAAAAAGGTTTTAGTAAGCTGTTAAAATAATGGATTTATTAATACAGTTTCAATGCTTGTTTTATTCTTTTGTGTATGGCTTTGTTATGACAGGAGTCTATCATATTATTAATCGCTTTTTGTATAAAGTTCCATGTGTGATAAGATATCTATTTCAAATTGTTATTGGTATAAGTTTTGGAGTTTTATATTTTTATGGGTTAGTTATTATTAATGATGGAATTTTACGTTTGTATTTCTTTTTTTTAATATTTATTGGTTACTTGTTTTATCAAAAATATTATGCTCGTTATTTATTATATTATTTAGAAAAGGTTGTCTTAATAATCAAAAAAATTATCTCACCTTTTATCTTCTTTTTTCATAGAATTAATGTTATAATACAAAAAAGGATAAGGAAGGTGAAAGAGGAATGGCAAAGAAACAAGGACGACCAAAATATAGAAAATTAATGGGATTTCTTTATATAGGTATAGCAGCTATTTTGATTTATGCCTTAAGTATAAATGTATTAAGGGTTTTTGAACAAAGAGTAGAGTATAATGCTTTAGTAGAAAAGAAAAATTCTTTAGCAAAAGAAAAGAAAAATCTTTCTAAAGAAGTAGAGCTATTAGGTGATGATGATTATGCTACTCGTTATGCAAGAGATAATTATATATTCTCTAAAGATGGAGAGGAAGTTGTAAAATTACCAGAGAAATAAGCATAGGCTTATTTTTTTGTGTTAGGAGGAAATTTTTAATGTTATTATCAACTTGTTTCCCTATGAGGAATTTGAATCGTAAACGAGATATAACAATTTATTTACCTGATGATTATTATTATGTAGATAAGTGTTATCCTGTTTTATATATTAATGATGGACAAAATGCTTTTTTTGATAGTTTATCTTATTGTGGTGATAGTTGGGGCTTTTTAGATTATGTTCAAGAAACACAATTAGATATTATAATGGTAGCTATTCCATGTAACTTTGAAGGCTTTAAGCGTATGGATGAGTATGGACCTTGGAAAATTAATGATGAGTTATCTTTTCAAGAAACACAAATAAAGGATATGATTATTGGAGGAGAAGGGAAACTTTATATAGATTGGATAATAGAGGAATTAAAACCATATATTGATCAACGTTTCTCAACAAATCCAGATGATTGTGCTATTGTAGGAAGTTCTATGGGTGGTGTCATTAGCGCTTATGCTTCTTTGGCTAGACCTGATATTTTTAAGAAATGTGCTGCATTATCTACAGCTTTTTGGTTTTATATGGATGAGTTTGCCAAACTTATTCAAACCCATGATTATCATGAATTAGAAGGATTTTATTTTGATTTAGGTGAGTTTGAAGGTTGTGGTAGTGAAATGATTGATGAATGGTATATTGAAAGTAATGATGATATATTTGAGTTTTTGAAAGATAAAATGGATAATATTGAGTATCATTATTTTGAAGGTGCTTTTCACAATGAAAGAGAATGGCGAAAAAGAGTACCATTATTTATGAAATTTTTATATGGAGAGTGATAGAATGTATAAAATGATACTGTCAGATTTAGATGAAACTTTATTAGTAAATCATCATGTGCCTCAAGAAAATCAAAAAGCAATTATGAAAGCTAGACAAAAGGGTGTGAAGTTTGTTCCTGCTACTGGGCGTGCTTATAATATGATTCAAGAAATTTTGAAAGAAATTGGTACATATCAACAAAAAGATGAATATTCTATTTGTTTTAATGGTGGATTGATTGTTGAAAATAAAAATGATCATATTCTTCATTTTCAAGGTTTATCTTTTGAACAAACAAAAGAATTGTTTGAATTAGGTGAAAAATATGATGTTTGTGTTTTAATCTTTACTTTAGATTGTTGTTATATTTTTAAAGCTGATCCTGATGAGGTTCAAAGAAAAATAGACCAAAAAGCTCGTTTTAAAGTTATTGATGAATATAATATGGATTTTTTACAAGATGAAAAGATTGCTAAGATTCTATTTGAAAGAAGAGATATGGATTATTTGCAAAGTATAAAAAAAGAAATAGAGCCATATATAGATGGAAAAGTTTGTGCAAGTTTTTCTTCATATCGTTATTTAGAATTAAATGCTTTGGGTGTTGATAAAGGGTATGGATTAAGATGGTTGGCTTCTTATTTAGGTATGAAGAGTGAAGATGTCATAGCCATTGGTGATAATTATAATGATGTTGATATGATTAAGGAAGCTGGATTGGGTGTTTGTGTTGCAGGTGCTAGTGATGAAATAAAATCATTGTCAGATTATACAACAACGCTTGATTATGATGAGGGTGCTGTAAGAGAGGTTATTGAAAAGTTTGTAGAGGAGGTAAGTGGTAATGTATAAACTGATTGCAAGTGATATGGATGAAACTTTATTGAATGATCAACATAAAATATGTCAAAGAAATGTTGAGCTTATTATGAAAGCAAAAGAAAAAGGGGTTAAATTTGTTCCAGCTACAGGTAGAGGTTTTATGTCTATTCAACATGATTTAAAAACATTAGGATTGTATGATGAAATTGGAGAATATGTTATTTCTTTTAATGGAGGAGCATTGACTGAAAATAAAGATAATCAATTGTTGTCATTTGAGGGATTATCTTTTGAAAAGACAAAAGAAATTTTTGAATATGGGTTGAATTGTGATGTTTGTCAACATATTTATACTAAGGATAAAGTTTATGTTTTTAATTTATCAGAATCTGAAGCAGAAAGAATTAAAAATCAAAAAGTAGAATGTATTATTATGGAAGAAAATAATATGGATTTCTTAAAAGATGAGCCTATAGCTAAAATTTTATACCAAAATACAGATGTTCCTTATTTAATGAGTTTAGAACCATTGATGAAGAATATTTGGGAAGGAGAATGTGCTGTTAGCTATTCTTCTAATAGATATATGGAGTTTAATAAATTAGGTGTTGATAAAGGAAATGGTTTAAAACGTCTTGCTAAAATATTGGGGATAGATATTTCAGAAACAATTGCTGTTGGTGATAATTACAATGATATGCCAATGCTAAAAGTGGCTGGTCTTTCTGTGGCCGCACAAAATGCTGTACAAGATGTTAAAGATGCTTGTGATATAACAACAGATGCAGATAATAATATGGGTGTTATTGCTGAAATTATAGAAAGGTTTATTTTATAAAATGGATTTTAAAACAATTATTGATACAGAAAGACAAAAACCTTATTATAAAGAATTAGAAGCATTTGTTAATCAAGAATATAAAACAAAAACAATTTATCCACCAAGAAAAAGAATTTTTCATTGTTTTAATTTTCAAGACTATGATGATATTAAAGTTGTGATTATTGGACAAGATCCTTATCATGAGGAACATCAAGCAAATGGCTTGGCTTTTAGTGTTGAAAGAGGTGTTCAAATTCCTCCAAGTCTTGTTAATATTTATAAAGAAGCACATGATGATGTTGGTATTGAGATACCTCGACATGGAGATTTATCATCATGGGCTAAGCAAGGTGTATTATTGTTAAATACTGTTTTAACAGTTCAAGCTCATCGTGCTAATTCTCATAAATTAAGAGGATGGGAAACTTTTACAAATCATATTATAGAAGCTATGAATGAAAGAGAAAAACCTTTAGTGTTTATATTGTGGGGGAAACAAGCTATTGATAAAGAACAAATGATAGATACATCTAAACATTGTGTTATTAAAAGTGTGCATCCTTCGCCATTGTCAGCTTATCGTGGTTTCTTTGGATCAAAGCCTTTTTCTAAAACAAATCAATTTTTAATTCAAAATGGAATAGACCCTATTGATTGGAGGATTGAATAATGTTTGATAATATTGAAGAAGCTATTCAATATGTAGAATCAAAACGGAATAAAAGAAGTATAAATGATTTTAGAAAGACTTTAAATGAATGCCATATTCATATGAAACAAAAAAATATGATACACATTGCTGGAACAAATGGGAAAGGTTCAACAGTTAATTATTTAAGAAGTATTTTAAATGCTCATGGATATAAAGTAGGAACATTTACTTCACCATATTTAATTTGTCATAATGATCGTATTCGAATAGATGATGAACCAATCAGTGATGAAGATTTCTTAAAATATATTAATCGTTATTATTCAGTTATTGAAGATGATGGACTTTCAATGTTTGAAATAGATGTTATGATAATGTTAGCTCATTTTCAATCTTTAGATTTAGATTATCGTATTATTGAAACTGGAATTGGAGGATTACATGATAAAACAAATGTTATTGATCCGATTGTAAGTGCAATTACCAATATAGGAATGGATCATCAAGAACAATTGGGTGATAGTATTTATGATATTATTAATGAAAAGATGGGGATTATTAAGCCTAATCAAATGTTTGTAACAAGTGAAACAAAAGGGACAATTTTAGCAAGGCTACAAGAACAGTGTGATGTTCAAGGCGCTATTATGCATGTTGTACCAGAATATCAAGTATCAAGGTATCCATTTCATTTTAGATATCGTGATATGGCTTTTACTTTGGAAAATCAAGGAATTTATCAAGTAACAAATGCTAGATTAGCCTTAACAATTGCTTCTAAGCTTATTCATTTAGATTCAGAAATGACTACATCTGCTATTGAAAATGCTTCATGGAAAGGTCGTTATGAAACTTTAGTTTATAAAAATAAACATATTGATATAGATGGAGCGCATAATGTTCCTGGAATTAAAGCACTTATTCAGACTTTAAAAGTAAAAAAAGAGCATAATGTTGCTATTATTTTTTCATCATTAAGAGAAAAGGATATGGATGAAATGTTACAATTACTTTTAAATGAAGGGTATATTGTTTATTTGACTACATTTAATGATGAGAGAGCAATTGATTTATCAAAATATCATTCTCATGGAAATTTGATTATTGTTGATCATTTTTCAGAGGCATTGAAGACTGCTTATATCAAAAAGTATCATATTGTGATTACAGGATCTTTACACTTCATTTCAAAAGTGAGAAAATATTTAACAGAAAATTAGAGTTGTCAATTGACAACTCTTTTAACGTGTGTTGAAATTAATAGGTTCATCAAATTCTGCCCAATCAAAATAAACAAATTGAAACAAATAATGTTTTTTGTTTTTAGGATCACTAATAATAAAATGATCACGTCCTACTTGTTCTATAACACCTTTGTATGCACGATCACGCCAATCGTTACTTCCAGTGTATGTGAAATAAAAAGTACCAAGTTTACCAATATTTAATCTTAAAATATTTTCAAGATATGTTTGTTCGGTAATTGATAATGAAGGATTTTGATTTCCTTGTAATATAGAATTGTTTGTATCCATAGACCCTCCTACAAGTCACATTGAAGTTTTGCTCCTGGAGCATAAAAACAGTGATTTTTGTATCTACCTGTTAACGAACCATAAAAATTATCTGGACATGCTGTTTTAGAACCAGGATTTTTAAACCATAAAGCATTGGTTGCTGGTTCTATACGATATCCATCGATATTTCTTAAAGCAAGTTCTCTTTCTTTAGCATTAACAGGTTGATTAAATAACGGTTGTCCTACTCCAGCAAAAGCATTTTTCTGATAAACAACTTCTGAAATAGTACGTGTGTTTTTAAATACATCGCAATTTGCGACAACACGATTGACAATGACATTTCCAACCATTAGCATTCCTTCTTCTCCTTCGCCAAGAGCTTCGGATTTCATAATACGTGCTAATAATTCGATATCTGAATCATTGTGGATAATACGTGGAGACATGAACATCACCTCTTTTCAATATATGCAAAATTTATCAAAATAGACACAGGTTTGTGTGAGATTGTTTTTTTAAAGATAAAAATAATTTATAAAAATGACATGATTATAGTGTTTTTTCCAATGAAGTTGTGTTAAAATGAAAATATAGGTAAGCACTTTCAATTCAAAGTTTAGGAGGAGAAATTATGAGTAAAGAAATTGTTGCAATGATCCTAGCAGGAGGGCGAGGAACTCGTCTTGAAGCGTTAACTGCTAAGGTCGCAAAACCTGCTGTTTATTTTGGGGGGAAATATCGCATTATTGATTTTCCTTTGAGTAACTGTGCAAATTCAGGAATTGATGTTGTTGGAGTTTTGACACAGTATGAATCAGTACTATTAGGAACATATGTTGGTGCTGGATCTAAATGGGGACTAGATGGAAATAATTCACTAGCAGCTATCTTACCAGCTCGTGAGAGAGGAGAAGTTGGAGCAACTTGGTATGCTGGTACTGCTGATGCAATTTACCAAAATATTAGTTTTTTAGATCAATATGATCCTGAATATGTATTGATTTTATCAGGAGACCATATTTATAAGATGGATTATGCTGATATGTTGGCTGCTCATAAAGCCAAAGGAGCTGATTTGACAGTAGCTGTCTTAAATGTTTCTTTGAAAGAGGCAAGTCGTTTTGGTATTATGAATACAAATAAAGATGGTACAATTTATGAATTTGAAGAAAAACCAGAAAAACCTAAGTCTACTTTGGCGTCTATGGGGATTTATATTTTCACATATAAGGAATTAAGAAAATATTTAATTGAAGATGCTAAAGATGAAAATAGTAAACATGACTTTGGTATGAACATTATTCCAGCAATGTTAGGTGATGATAAGAAATTATATGCTTATGAATTTGCTGGATATTGGAAAGATGTTGGAACTGTTGAAAGTTTATGGCAAGCTAATATGGATTTATTAGCAGATAAAGAATTGGATCTTTATAATATTAAGAAAGATTGGAAGATTTATACAGAAGATACATTGAGTAAACCACAAATTATTGGAGAAGAAGCTTCAGTAAAAAATTCTTTAATTACTCAAGGATGTATTGTCAATGGTGAAGTTGATGGTTCTGTTTTATTCAACAATGTATATATTGGAGAGGGTGCTAAGGTTGTTGATTCTGTATTAATGCCTGGTGTACTTGTTGAAGAAGGGGCAGAAGTTTATAAAGCTATCGTTGATGAAGGTGTCGTTATAAAAAGTAAAGAGATTGTCAACAAGGAAGCTAAAACAGTGGAACTTGTTAGTGACAATGCGAGATAGGAGGAGTATTCAATGTCAAAAGTTGTGGGAATAGTAAACTTACATTCAAATGTTTCTTATAAAGGATTAACAGAAAAAAGACCTGTTGCTTCTGTAAGTTTTTTAGGTCGTTATGGTATTATTGATTTTGTTTTATCAAATATGTCTAATTCTAATGTTGATACAGTTGGAGTTTTAATTAAAGAAAAACCAAGATCATTGTTTAAACATTTAGGAAATGGAAATTCATGGAATTTTAACTCTAAATCAGGTGGTGTTTCATTATTATATAATGAAAAATATGCTAATAATCCTATGTATAATCATGATATTAATAACTTGGTTGAAAATATTGCATTTTTAGAGAAATCTAAAGCTGATTATGTTGTAGTGGCTCCAGCTCATATTATTACAACAATGAATTATGCTGAAGTTGTTGAAGCACATCAAAAATCTGGGGCTGAAATTACAGTTGTTTATCAAAAAATTACTAATGCTAATACTGCATTTGTAGGTTCTGATTATTTGAGAATTAAAGGTAAACAAGTTGTTGAAATTAAACAAAATAAAGGAAATCGTAAAGAACGTAATATTTCTTTAGAGACATATGTATTTAATACAAAAGTATTGTTATCTTTGATGAATTATGCTAAAAAGGTAAGTTCATTCTTTGATTTAAAAGATACTTTAGCATATATTTGTGATGAAAGAAAAATTATGGCTTATGAATATAAAGGATTTGCAAGATGTATAGATTCTTATGAAGCTTATTATAAGACAAGTCTTGAATTCTTAGATATGGATATTAATACACAAGTCTTTAAGAGTACTTGGCCAATCTTTACAAATACAAATGATACACCACCAACAAAATATAAGAAGAATGCAAAAGTGAAAAAATCATTTGTTGCTAATGGTGTTATTGTTGATGGTGAAGTTGAAGGAAGTATTTTATCTCGTAATGTTGTTATTGGAAAAAATGCTGTTGTGAAGAATTGTATTATCTTAAATGGTTCTTATGTATGCCCAAATGCTCATTTGGAAAATGTTATTATTGATAAGGATGCAAGAATTGAAAAAATGAAAGAGTTAGTCAGTGAAGATGAACCATTATACGTTAAAGAAGGAGATGTTGTATAATGAGAATTATTTTTGCTACTAGTGAAGCTAATCCTTATATTAAATCTGGAGGGCTTGCAGATGTTCTTGGTTCTTTACCTAAAACATTAGTGAAGAAAGGTCATGAATGTATTGTTGTTTTACCAAAATATCAAGATATGAAATTGGCGGATACAATTGAGTATGTAACAAGTTATGATATTTGGGTAGGATGGAGAAAATGTTACTGTGGTGTTTTTAAGGCTGAATATGATGGAGTAACATACTACTTTATTGATAATGAACAATATTTTAGAAGACCTGGTTTATATGGTTATGATGATGATAATGAAAGATTTGCATTTTATGATTTTGCAGTTCTTGAATTGTTATCACATGTAGATATTAAACCTGATATTCTTTCTTTACATGATTGGCAGTCAGCGATGATTGCTCCATTATATAAAGAAAGATATGCTTATTATGAATATTATCAAGGTATTAAAATTACATTTACAATTCATAATATTGCATATCAGGGAAAATGTGATCCAGCATTGTTAAGTGATCATTTTGGGTTGGATAATTATTTATATTATAATGGTAATTGTCGTAATGATGGATGCTTTAATATGATGAAAGCTGCTATTTTCTATAGTGATGTGATTACGACTGTTTCACCAACATATGCTAAAGAAATTTTAACTGATAGTTTTGGTGAAGGATTACAAGGTGTTTTACAAATGCGTAGACATGATTTATATGGTATTTTGAATGGTATTGATTATGATACAATTAATCCATCAACAGATCCAGAAATTGTTGAACATTTTGATATAACAACTGTACAAGATAAAAAAGTAATGAATAAAACAGCTTTACAAAAAGAATGTGGCTTACCAGTTAATCCAGATATTCCTTTAATTGGAATTGTTACACGTTTAACATGGCAAAAAGGTTTAGACTTAATTATTAATCGTATGGATGAGTTGATGAAACGTGATGTTCAAATTGTTGTATTAGGTGCTGGTGATTTAAAATATGAAGAACCATTAAAAGCTATTGCAGCATATCATAATCAAAAATTATCATTAAATTTAAAGTATGATTTTGGGTTATCTTGTCGTATTTATGCAGGTTGTGATATGTTCTTAATGCCTTCATTATTTGAACCTTGTGGACTTTCACAAATGATGTCACTTCGTTATGGAACAATCCCTATTGTTCGTGAAACAGGTGGTTTAAAGGATAGTGTAGAAGCTTATAATGAATTTGAGAATACTGGAACAGGATTCAGTTTTACAAACTATAATGCTCATGAAATGATGAATATTATTGATTATGCTTTGAAAGTATATCAAGATAAAGAAAAATGGCAAAGTTTGGTTCAACGAGCAATGAGTGCTAAACTTGATTGGGATAAAAGTGCTGATGCCTATTTAAGAGTTTTCAATTCATTGCTTGATTAAGCGAAAAGAGATAGTTGACTATCTCTTTTCTTTTTAATATAATTTGTTTGATAGAATATAAATGACAAGGAGGAGTATAATGAAATATATAAGCAAAATTATAATAAGTCTTTTTGTTGTTTTTATTGTATCTTGTGGACAAAAATCACAAAGTGTATTTTTAGAAAAAGATGGTTGCTTATATGAAGTAGCTGATCAAGTCTCTTTCTATTATCCAAAAGATTTTGAAATAGATCAAAATAATGATAATAAAGAGATTTTACAATTTGTGAAAGATCAAGAAGTTTTAAATTATAAGACATTAAAAGATGATACAGATAACAAAGTGGAAGATATGCCAAAATTATATGCTGGTCAATTAGAAGAAGATGGAGCACAAGATGTTTATTATTTAAGTACAAAATTAGATAGTGGCATAGAATGTTATGAATTTACTGGTTTATATACTGCTACAGGATTAAAGTTTAAACATATGATATATTTTACAGCAGAAGCTGAGTATATTTATATATATCAAGCGCCACAGGATATATATGATGAAAATATTTCAATAATTAGTCAATATCTTAACTCGTTGACTGTTCATCATGAAATTTCATCTTTTCTTGATTAAATGTATAAATTTTGTTATAGTATAGTAAATTATAAGTAAGAATGATAAAATTATGAAATTGATAGAGAGAGTCTTGTTGCTGGAAATGACTTAATGGATGATTTTTGATGCACTTACTTGAGTCTTTTGAAAAGAAAGAACGTGAACTTGCGTTAAAAGTTAAATGAAAGCATATGATAAAGTGGAAGAACACATTGTGTCTTTATCATTTGCTTTTTTATTTATAAAGGAGGCACTATGAAAGTATTTAATACACTTACAAATAAGAAAGAAGATTTTAAACCCATAAGAGAGGGAGAGGTAAGTATTTATGTCTGTGGACCTACTGTGTATAATCATGCACATATTGGAAATACGAGACCGCTTATTGTTTTTGATGTATTGCGTAGAACATTTGAATATTTGAATTATAAAGTTACTTTTGTATCTAATTTTACTGATGTAGATGATAAAATTATTAAAGCAGCCAAACAAGAAGGTATTACTGAAAAGGAACTTACTGATAAATATATTCAAGCCTATAATGATGTTAGAAAAGGATTAAATTTATTATTTCCAACTCATGCTCCACGAGTAACAGAAACAATGGCACCTATTATTACATTTATTAAGGATTTGGTGGATAAAGGATATGCTTATGAAGTAGATGGAGATGTTTATTTTAGAGTAACAAAAATAGAGGAATATGGGATGCTTTCAGGAATTAAAGTTGAGGATTTGATTGCTGGGGCCAGTGAACGTGTAGATGACAATAATAAGAAAGAAAGTACAACAGATTTTGCATTATGGAAAAAAACAGATGAAGGAATTCAATTTGATAGTCCTTGGTCAAAAGGAAGACCAGGGTGGCATACGGAATGTGTTGTTATGATTAATGATTTATTTAGTGAAGGGCGTATTGATATTCATGGTGGTGGACAAGATTTAAAATTCCCTCATCATGAAAATGAGATTGCTCAATCAATGGCTTGTCATCAACACCCAATTGCTAATGTCTGGATGCATAATCAAATGATTAATATTAATAATGAGAAAATGTCTAAATCTTTAGGGAATGTTTTATGGGCAAAAGATTTGTTAAAAGAGTTAGGATGTAATGTTTATAAATGGTTAATGTTGTCAACACATTACAGAAATCCGTTAAATTTCACAGATGAAGTTTTAGGAAATGTAAAGAAAGAAGTTGCAAAGGTAGAAAATATTTTAAAACAAACATCTTTATATTTACAAGTCAATCAATGTCTAGATAAAGATTTTTGTAAAGATTTAGTAGATAAAATGGTTGAGGCTCTTTCTGATGATTTGAATACATCTTTAGCGTTATCGCAGATTTTAGGACAAGTGAAAGTGTTAAATCAATTGATGCGTGTTAAAGAAAAGGATAATCAAGAAATTTCTCAAGGATACCAAACTCTTATTCATATGTTAGATGTTATGGGATTTATACATGAAACAAAACAGTTAACAAGTGAAGAAATTAATATGTATAATTTGTGGATGGAAGAAAAAGCAAATAAAAATTTTGAGAAAGCTGATCAATTAAGAAATCAATTGCAGGAAAAAGGAATTATATAGATGAAACCAGAGTTAATCAATCCGCTTGCTTTGGCGTATTTGGGTGATGGAGTTTTTGAGGTATATGTAAGAGAATATCTTATTGTAGAAAAAAATATCACGAAACCTGATTTATTACAAAAAGAAGCAATTCAATTTGTGAGTGCAAAGGCACAAGCTGAATTTATGAAAGAAGCTATTTGTAATCAGTGGGTTAATGATGAAGAAATAAGGATTTATAAAAGAGGTAGGAATGCTAAAAATACAAGGACAATGAAAAATACGAGTGTTATTGTTCATAATCAATCTTCAGGGTTTGAAGCTTTGATTGGTCATTTGTATTTATTGCAGAATGATGAAAGAATTGCTGAAATTTTTGAATTATATAAAGAATTTGTTATGAAAAATTTATGAAATAATATTGAGAAAAATGCGAGACATTTTAAGAGGTAAAATATGAGACAATATATATATGGAAGAAATACAGTTTTAGAAGCTTTGAAAGGAAATAAACCAGTTTATCAGGTTTATTTAATGAAGAATGTAAAAGATGATAAAATTATGGGACTTGCTAAAATGAAAAATGTAAAAGTCAATATCATAACTCAAAAAAATGTCTTAAAAGATTTAGTAGGACAAGTTGTTCATCAAGGAATTGTTGCTCAAGTAGATGGCTATGGATATTATTCAATAGATGAGATATTAAAAAGTATTCCAAAGAATAAGCAACCATTATTAGTGATGTTAGATGGATTAGAAGATCCTCATAACCTTGGTGCGATTTTAAGAACATGTGATGCTATTGAAGTTGATGGTGTAATTATTGGAAAAAATAGAAGTGTTGCATTAACTTCAACTGTTGCTAAAGTTTCAACAGGGGCAATTGATTATGTAAAGGTTGCACAAGTTACAAATCTTTCTAGAACTTTAGATGATTTAAAAAAACAAGGTTTTTGGGTTGTTGGTTGTGATTTAAATAATTCTCAAGACTATCGTGCTATTGACTATAACATGCCTATTGTTATTGTTATTGGTTCTGAAGGTTTTGGGATTTCTCGTTTGGTAAAACAACATTGTGATATGAATGTTATTTTACCAATGACTGGACATGTTACTTCATTGAATGCTTCTGTAGCAACTGCTGTGATTTTATATCAAGTTTATAATTCTCGCCATCCTTTCAAGTAGAAAGGAGGTAACGTGGAACGTTACAATGATGAAGAATTATTATATTTAATTCAATGCCATAATGATGATGCTAAAAAATATTTGTTTGATATTTATCGTTGGCGTATTATGCAATGGATGAAACCTTTTAGTAAATATCAATATTTAGGTATTGAAATGGAAGATTTTATTCAAATTGCAATGATTAATTTTTGGAATGCTATTTTAAGTTATAGAAATGATTTAGAAGCATCGCTAAGCACATATGTAAAAATGGTCATTTTAAGAAGAACATATAGTGAAATTGCATTGAAAAAAGAAAAAAGATTATTAGATGGAAAAAAGCTTGTTTCATTTGATGAATATGTAGGAGATGAAAATGGGTATGTTTATGGAGAGATTATTGAAGATCCTACAATAAAATTTCATCCTCAAAAGTTATTTGAAATTAGAGAAACTACATCGCAATATTTAACACATTTTAAATCAAAGGCAAGTATCATTGAAAAAGATGTTATGGGTTATATGTTGTTGGGATATGAGGAAAAAGAAATTGCTAAAAAATTGAATATTCCTTTAAAAAGTGTATATAATGCAGCTTATCGTGGACATAAAAAAGTCAACCATTGACGAGATAAAATAAATATGTTACATTATAAGAACGATGAGGAGTGATAAGTATGAAACAAAAGGTTATATTGGTATGTACAGAGTGCTTATCACGTAATTATTCTATCACAAAAAATAAACGTGTTAATGTTGAGAGATTAGAGTTAAATAAGTTTTGTAAGAAGTGTGGAAAACATACATTGCATAAAGAAACAAAATAGGAGGAAATTATGAAGATCAAAGAATGGTTTACAATTAAAGGTATTCGCTCTGAAATTAAGAATATTCATTGGTTATCAAAAAAAGAATTGGTTTATAATTCAGGGGTTGTATTATTGTTTTGCTTTTTATTTGGCGTATACTTTTACGCAAGTGATGCAATTATTGCATTAATTTTAAAAGCATTGGGGATGAATTAGTATGCCAGGTATGAATGAAGAGGGAAGACGTTGGTATGTAGTGAATACATATTCAGGTCATGAAAATAAGGTTAAAGAAAACTTAGAAAAACGTGTTGAATCTATGGGGTTACAAGATTGTCTATTTAATATTGTTATTCCAGAACATGTTGAAACAGAAATTAAAGATGGTAAAAAAATTAATAAAGTTAAGAATATGTTTCCTGGATATGTCTTGGTTGAAATGATTATGACTGATGAAGCATGGTACATTGTTCGTAATACTTCAGGAGTTACAGGATTTATTGGGTCTTCAGGTGGAGGTGCGAAACCATTTCCATTACAAAAACATGAGATTGATCCTATTTTAAAGAAAATGGGTATTAAAACTTCACAAATTGAGATTAATTATGAAGTTGGAGATGATGTTAAAGTTTTATCTGGTCCATTTGCAGGTAGAGAAGGTAAAGTTGATTCTATTGATCAAGAAAAAGAGACAGCTATTGTGTTGGTTGATTTTTTAGGGAATTCTACACCTATGGAAGTGGAATTAATTCAATTAGAAAAAGTTGAAATTTAAAGAATACTAATAAAGTTAGTGTTCTTTTTTTATGAAAAAATAAGGTAAATTCAAGAAAAAGTATTGCATTCTTGCTGGAAGTATGTATAATAATAAATCGACGCAATATGTGTTACTATGCGTGGAAGGATTGACATCCAATTGACCACAGCACGGACAAATTTAATGAGGAGGTGTGTCGCGTGAGTAAGAAAGTCGTAAGAGTTATGAAAATTCAATTCCCAGCTGGTGGGGCTAAACCAGGTCCTGCTTTAGCAGGTGCAGGTATTCAAATGCCTAAATTCTGTACTGCTTTCAATGATCAAACTAGAGAACGTATGGGGGAAACTGTACCAGTTGTTTTAACAGTTTATGAAGACAAGAGTTTTGACTTCGTATTAAAAACTGCTCCTACTGCCGAAATGATCAAAAAAGCATGTGGAATTAAAAAGGCTGCAGCTGATTCAAAACAAACAGTTGCTACATTATCAGCAGATAAATTAAAAGAAATTGCTGAATATAAAATGCCAGATTTGAATGCTAATGATATTGAAGGTGCAATGAAAATTGTTGCAGGTACTGCTAAAAACATGGGTGTAAAAGTTGAAGGCTTAGATGCCTAATTTGATGAAGAGGAGAAAAGAAAATGGCTAAAAAAGGTAAAAAATATCAAGAAGCCGCTGCTCTTATTGAAAAAGGTAAAGCTTACCCAATTGATGAAGCAGTTGCTTTAGTAAAGAAAACAAGTAGTGTCAAATTTGATGCAAGTGTTGATGTTGCATTTAAGTTAGGTCTAGATACTAGACATGCTGATCAACAATTACGTGGAGCTATTGTATTACCACATGGAACAGGTAAAACTAAAAAGGTTTTAGTTGTTACTCAAGGAGCTAAAGTTGAAGAAGCTAAGGCTGCTGGAGCTGATGTAGTTGGTGGAAAAGAAATCTTAGAAGACATCAAAAAAGGATGGTTAGATTTCGAAGTTATGATTGCTACACCAGATATGATGGCCGAATTAGGGAAGTTAGGACGTATTTTAGGACCTAAAGGTTTAATGCCTAACCCTAAAACTGGAACAGTTACTATGGATGTTGCTAAAGCTGTTCAAGAAACAAAAGCTGGAAAAGTAACTTATAGAACTGATAAAGATGGTAATGTTCATTTACCAATCGGTAGAGTTTCATTTACGGATGAACAATTAATTGAAAACTTTAAAACAATTAATGATTTATTAGTAAAATCAAAACCTTCATCTGCAAAAGGAACTTATATGAAAAACGTTGTGATCTCTACTACTATGGGACCAAGCGTAAAAGTACAAGCTTCAATGTAATTGAAGTGATAAAAAGTCGCAATCAATATACCGTAGACAGCAACGGGAAATAACCTTAATAATGTTGCCGAGGTGATATTGTCAAATATATAATTGACAACTCCCTCGTATATGTGTGGGAGTTTTTAAACGGATATATTGTTGCATATAAAATTTAATAGGAGGTGTAACGATGTCTAAAGAAATTATTGAAGCTAAAAAGCAAGTGGTTGCTGAAATTGCTCAACAATTAAAAGATTCTCAATCTACTGTTATTGTTGAATATCGTGGTTTAACAGTTGCTGAAATGACTGAATTACGTAGAATTTTAAGAGCAGAAAATGTAGAATTCAAAGTTTATAAAAATAAACTTGTACAAAGAGCTGTTGAACAAGAAGGTATGACTGAATTAAGTGAATATTTAGTTGGACCAAATGCAGTTGCTTTTGGACATGAAGATGCAGTTGCTCCTGCTAGATTATTAGCAGGCTTTGCAAAAGAACATGATGCTTTAGTTGTTAAAGCTGGTTATGTTGAAGGTAAATTCTTACCTCAAGAAGAAATGATGGCAGTAGCTAAATTACCTAACCGTGAAGGTATGTACTCTATGTTACTTGCTATGATGAAAGAACCTGTTGCTAAGGTTGCAAGAGTTATTCAAGCTGTTGCTGATGCAAAAGGTGGAGAAGCAGCACCTGCTGCTGAATAGTTAATGAAATTTATTAAATGGAGGAAATAAAAATGGCAATGTATAGAAAATTGGGCAAATCATCTGCTCAGAGAAAAGCATTACTGCGTAATCAGGTAACACAGCTGTTATATCATGGCAAAATCGTAACGACAGAAGCGAGAGCGAAAGAAGTTCGTAAAATTGCTGAAAAGCTGATCGCTATGGCAATTCGTGAGAAGGATAACTTTGAAGAAGTGACCGTAAAGGCGAAAGTACCGCGCAAAGACGCAGAGGGTAAAAGAGTAAAAGAAGTTGTAGACGGAAAGAGAAAGACTGTCTATGATGAAGTGGATAAGACGATTAAAAAAGATAAACCGTCTCGTC
>OFGF01000662.1_pt1 | contig 27342 bp, 25 predicted proteins | sample 1521711 | NCBI WGS metagenome assembly OFGF01 (sample SAMEA3504092, study PRJEB24116) | mouse gut metagenome | biome: mouse gut; feature: mouse-associated habitat; material: faeces | place: Denmark | collected 2011 | reverse complement strand
ATAAAAACGGAGCCGTTGCTCCGGCAGATTATTCATCTACTTTTGCAACAGCCCCTTCCTTCTTTTTCCCTCTATTGTGTCAAATCCAAATGTTGTACAGTGCCTACGTTGCCGTTTTCATAGAGAAAGATGCCCGTGCTGCGGAGGTAACCATTGTCCCGCCCTCCGCTGCCCTTCAGCGTGAAATCCGTAGCCGTATTCTGCAGGCAGATGGCCCCCACCCCTTTTTCTTTCAGGGTGTACAGACTGTCCGTGCCGTCCGGATTCTTACACCAGATTTTAAGTTTGGACCATATGCTGTCATTCTCATCGATCCATCCATTGCCGTCCTCATCGTAAGCCGCCAGATCCCGAAAACCGCTGCCGCTTTGGGGACCGAAGAGTTCGCTGCCATCGTTGATTACTCCGTCTCCGTTTTTATCCAACGCCAGATATCCGCTGCCGGCCCCCAGCATGGACACATGATCCTCCTTGCCGTCTCCGTCGATGTCAAACAGGAACTTCTGATCTTCCAGAGAAGCCGTATCCCCGTCAAAATTAATCACCAGCGGATCACAGGTTTTCTGCAGGGCTGCCAGATTTATCTCCCGCCGGTATACCTGGGTAAAACTTCTGCTCATGGCCAGGTTCACATTGAAATTGATCTCCCTTCCGTCTTCCGTGCGCACTGTGCCAACGGAAGAGAACAGCGTATTTTCCTGTTCATGATAATACTCCTCTGTTCCAAAGGACAGCACCTTCATATTAAAAGGCTGCAGCTGCAGCGTGGCACTGCCTCCCTGGCTCCCCTGTCCGGCATCCTCCGCCTCTCCCATAAACTCGCGGGTTCTGTCATCCCCGAAGAGCAGCATAAAGATGTATCGCATGGTGTAACTGCGCAGCTTTCCCACCGCGTTTTCGGAACTGCTGCGCAGTTGTACCCGGCCCGTCCGCATACGTTCCACCTGCTCCCGCAGATCGGAGACGCCGCCATTGCCCGTTCCCAACTGCTGCCCGGCCACACCCGCGCCGGTATTCATCCCGCCCTGCACATAATCCTTTAGCGCAAAGCGGCTGTAACTTGTCCTTGAAGCCTTATAGCTTCTGGCGGAATCCATTCCTATCGCACTTGATTCAATTCGCAAACGCCCCTCATTTCCAGTACACTTCTCTGCCCGCACTTCCCTGATTCCCGCCCGGCATGCGCTTGCCGGTGATGCGCCTTACCCCTCCAGCAATCGGATTATGGAATGATCCGTATTCCGCGATGTCAGGTGTATCCGCGCATAGGCAAAAAAAGGACGGCATGACGCAGGGATCTCCTTATCCCCATAACAGTACCATCCGTGGTGACTATATGTTTATTTACAAATGCTTTGGCCATCAGCGTTTGTGTTACAATACTTATCGTCACCCCATATAAATAATTTACCTTTGGGTCTGCTTTTCGGCAGTAAATGCACAAAACGACTATTGACAACAATCGGAAGGCGCAAAACCGCATAAAAAAAGTGATGCATGGATTCATGCGTCACTGGAGAAAAAAGGCGGTATGCGGAATCCCGGCTTATGGGAAATTCCTAGTTGTAACAGAGAGCGCGAGACGGGAATCGAACCCGCGACCCCCTCCTTGGCAAGGAGGTGCTCCACCGCTGAGCCACTCGCGCATGTACCAGATTGCTCTGAACAAAATATACTATACATCAGTATCCCGCTTTTGTCAACCGTTATTTTAAAAAAATTATGAAATTGCACGCACAATAGAGACAACTGATGTACTGACGTACAGAATGCACCGGGGGACAGAGCCCGTCCCCCTCCCCTATCAGCCCTGTTCCAGGCGGTCGGCACATTTGATTCTGTAAATGCGGCGCAGAGCATCGTTGACCCGCTCCTCCGAGATGGTGCCGTCCCGGACCGCCCCCAGCACCGCTTCGTATGCCTCCTCAAAATTCTCCGGCATCAGAACCATGTCACAGCCCGCCTTCAGAGCCATCACCGCCGCCTGGCCGGAATCGTAGTACTCCGAGATGGCCTTCAGATTCATGGCGTCGGTGATAATCACGCCTCTGTACCCCATCTCCACCCGCAGCAGATCGGTGACAATAATGCCGGACAGAGACGCCGGTGTATTATCCCCCGTCAGGGAAGGAACGGCGGTATGGCCCACCATGATCATCTGAACGCCGGAGTCAATACCGGACTGATACACTTCCAGTTCCTGGCCGCGCAAATCCTCCGCACTCCGCTCCGACACGGCCTGCCCCTCCCCGGTGTCCCCCGCCGTTCCGCCGCCGCAGGGAAAATGTTTCAAGCAGGCCGTCACTTTCTGTTCCTGCAGGCCGCTCACCATGCCGTTCACATAAGCCGACACCGTCCCGGCATCGCTGCCGTAGGCCCTGGCGGCCATCACACTGCCCTCCACATTAGCCAGGTCTGCCACCGGGGCAAAATCCACATTGATACCGTAAGAGGCCAGTCCTGCCCCCAGACTGCTGCCCGCCTGATAGGCTGCTCCCGGGTCCCCGCCGGCTCCCAGATCCGCCGGGGAAGGCTGCTTGTCAACCAGGCCCGCCGCCGCCAGGGGACTGACGCTGCCGCCCTCCTCTTCTATGCCCAGAAACAGCGGATACTTGCTGTACAATTCCGTGTTGCCCAGCATTTCCCGGAATTGTTCCGCGTCCTTGATATTCTTCTTCTGGTAAAGCAGGCCCCCCACCGCGTACCGGGTGAGAGACTCCCTGGTGCCCTCTCCCGCCTTCACTGCGGCGGTTACGCCGGTAATGGACTCGGGGGACACAAAAAACAGCCCCGCCACTTTGTCCTCCAGAGGCATGGCGTCAATCATGGCATTGATGATCTCGTCCAGTTTTTCCTCCGGGGTCAGTTCCGGCACAGGTTCCGGCGTGGGCTCCGGCTCTTCCGGCGGCGCCTGTATACTCTCCTCGTCTGAACCCACCTGCTGCTCCAGCTGATCCTGTATGCTCTCCTGCTGCCTCTGTTCCTCCTGCTGCCTCTGCTCCTGCCACTGCCTCAGATGCTTGACCCCCACCACGATGCCCACGGCTGCCAGGGCGATCAGCACAAGCAGAGTGGCGTAGGCCAGAATCTGATTGCGTTGTCTCCTCTTGCGCCGCGCTGCCCTCTGCTGCTGCAATTTCTCCTGCTGATTCTCCATTTGTATCAAAAACCTCTCTTAATATGCAACGTGATATAACACCGCTTCCGACTTCGCCCACAATAGAATATACAGCAAAAGTATACCTTATAGTCCGCCATTTTTCTACACAAAAATTCGTTTTTCAGGAAAATTAAGAAATAGAACCCGCACAAAGGAAGAGGGCACATCAACTGTTTCTTGATGCGCCCTCTTCAAACTATGCTGTCCAATGGTCCTTACCTCCTATTGTATTTTTGATTCCATTATCATTAGTACATTGGCCCTTCCTCCTGTGTTGTTTTTGGAATCTGTTGCTTGATCTCTTCTGTATGATTTTATTATAACAGGTATTTTCTATTTGTCAACACATTTTTTCAATTTTCTATTATTTTTTTCAATATTCCCATGCACTTGTCAAATTTTGGAATTATTCGACAAATATTGACCATGTTTTCAGGTAACGAAAACCCGGAAGGGGAGCATACCTCTCTTTCCGGCGCCGGAGCGCGCAAAAGCCCGCCCGGTATGGCGCCCATCCCCGGCAGGCTTTCTCTTCGGCATATCTCCGCGCCTATAGCTGCGCGATTACAAAAATATCGTAAATGGCTTTGATAGCGCTCTCAAAATCCTCATTGGTCACGCCGATGATGATATTTAACTCGGAAGAACCCTGGTCAATCATCTTAACATTGATATTGTTATGGGCCAGAGCGGAGAAAATGCGGCCCGCCGTGCCCCGGGTGGACTTCATGCCCCGGCCCACCACGGCCACCAGAGCCAGATCGGACTCGATCTCTATGGCCTCCGGCTCCGCCAGGCGGTGAAGGGCGGCCACCACCTTCTGCTCCTTACGCATGAACTCATCCTGGTGGACAAACACCGTCATGGTGTCAATGCCGGACGGCACATGCTCAAAGGAAAGGCCGTTGTCCTCAAAAGCCTGCAGTACCTTGCGTCCGAAACCGATCTCCGAGTTCATCTTGTCTTTCTCGATGTTCACGGAGCAGAAGCCCTTCTTGCCGGCGATGCCCGTGATTACGAAGCGGGACTTCTGGCAGGTGCTGCCCACAATCCAGGTGCCGTCGTCCTCCGGGGCATTGGTATTGCGGATGTTGATGGGAATACCCTGCTGGCGCACCGGAAAAATGGCGTCCTCATGGAGCACCGGAACTCCCATGTATGCCAGTTCCCTGAGTTCCCTGTATGTAATCACGTCAATGGCCTCCGGCCTTTCTATGATATGGGGATCCGCAATCAGGAAGCCGGATACATCGGTCCAGTTCTCATACACATCCGCCTTGATGGCCTTGGCCACAATAGAACCGGTGATATCCGACCCCCCTCTTGAAAAAGTCTTGATCCTGCCGTCCGGCATCGAGCCGTAAAAGCCGGGGATCACCGCGGACGCACAGCCCGCCAGCCGGGCGGAAAGAACCTCGTTGGTCCTGTCCCCGTCAAAGTCACCGTTTTCGTCAAAAAAGATCACCTGAGACGCATCCACGAAAGTAAAGCCCAGATACGCCGCCATGATGATACCGTTCAGGTACTCGCCCCGGGATGCCGCATAGTCGCTGCCGGCTTTTTCCAAAAACATCCGCTCTATCTCGGCAAACTCTTCCTCCAGGGACAGAGGCAGTTCCAATCCGTCGATTATCTGCCGGTAACGGTCCCTGATCGCCTGCAATTCCGCGCGGAAGTCCTGGTCCGCATCCGCCAGAGCATAGCAGCCGTAAAGCATATCTGTGACTTTGGTGTCCCCGTCGCCGCGCTTGCCCGGCGCGGACGGCACCACGAATTTCCTCTCTTCATCCTCCCGGATGATGCTGCCCACCTTCTTAAACTGCTCGGCGCTGGCCAGGGAACTGCCGCCGAATTTCACAACCTTTCTCATGATACCTGCCTATCCTCTCTCCTCACAATATTCTATGCTTTTCAGACTTGTGCCAACATTCATATGCCGCCGCACACCGCCGGTCAGCTTCCTCATATGATTCTGTCCCGTTCAGACTTAACGCCTGTGCTACTCCAGACGTATCCTGCCCAGGGCCTTCTCACCCAGCGCCTCATACCTGGAGGCGAATTCCTTTTCCTTCATGGGAGGGATGAGATAGCCGCAGTCCTGCGTACGGCCTTCCACCCGGATCCGCTCCGCTCCGGGGAACGCCTTCTCCACCTCCGCTGCAGCATCCGCCGCGGCCCGCAGAAAGAATCCTCTCTCCACATCACCGATCTCCACCAGCCTGGCCTCTTCCTGATTCCAGAAACACAGGATGGTCTTGCCCTGATGTCTGGCGCAGTCCACCACATCGGATACCACTGCGCTGGCGGTGGGCAGCTTGCCCGCCCCTTTCCCGTAATACATGGAATCTCCCAGCATATTGCCCCGCACGCACACCGCGTTAAACACGCCGCTCACCATATACAGGGGGTTCTCCGGGCCGATCATACAGGGAGCCACCATGGCCAGCGTGCCCTCCGGCGTATCCTTGCTCATGGCCAGCAGCTTAATGGAACGGCCCAGCGCCCGGGCATAGACAAAGTCATCCGCCGTGATCCCGGTTATGCCCTCCGTATAAATATTCTGATAGGACACGTTCTGCCCCGTCATAAGAGAGGACAGGATGGCAATCTTGCGGCAGGCGTCGTACCCCTGGATATCCGCTTCCGGGTTACGCTCCGCATAGCCCTTTTCCTGGGCCTTCTTCAGAGTGGCGGCAAAATCCGCCCCCTCCTTTTCCATCTTGGTCAGGATATAGTTGGTGGTGCCGTTCAGGATACCCGTGACGGCCTCCAGTTTCTCCGCCGTCAGGGAATAGTTCAGAGGGCGGATAATGGGAATGCCGCCTCCCACGCTTGCCTCAAAGAGATAATTGCAGTTGTGCTCCCGGGCGATCTGCAGCAGTTCAGGGCCATGACCGGCTACCAGTTCCTTGTTGGAGGTACACACGCTCTTGCCCTTCAGCAGGGCAGCCTTAGTGAAGTCGTATGCCGGCTTGATGCCGCCCATGGTCTCGCAGATAATGGACACTTCCGGATCGTCCAGTATGATATTCACATCGTGTACCACCTTCTGCTCGTAGGGGTCCCCCGGGAAATCCCGCAGATCCAGAATATACTTAATCTCCAGTTCCGCTGCGGACTTTTTGTTCACCATATCCTTATTCTTTTCGATAACCTCCACCACACCGCTGCCCACGGTGCCATATCCCAAAACAGCTACATAGATCATATCTCCCTCACATTCTGCCGCCTCAGCAGCCCTTTCGTTTTCGGCTTTGCACAACCTATTCCTTCGCCAGGATCTTCACATGGCGCACGCCCTTCTGACTCTCCAGTTCCTGAATCATCCGGGCCACGTCCCCGGTGGTCTGTAAGATCTGTATACTGACGCTCAGGGACGCGGCCCCGTTTATGGGGATACTCTGGTGGATGGTCAGGATATTCCCCCGAAAATCAGCAATGATTTTCAGCACATCCGACAGCAGTCCCGGCCTATCCTCCACCTGCATGGTCAGAGTAATGGTCGTCCCCCGGGCGTTGTCATGGAGTTCAAAGATATCGTCCTTATACTTGTAAAAAGAACTCCTGCTGATCCCCACCGCGTCCACGGCGTCCTGTATGGTTCCCACCTTCTCCGACTCCAGAAGGCCCTTGGCTTCCACCACTTTCAAAAGCACCTCCGGGATTGCCTTCTGCCGCACCATATAATACTTGACATTTTCCTTCATGATGTACTTCTCCCGCGCACATTTGTGCGTCAATGGAAGATATTGTACCACAAGTAAAGTCTGAACGCAAGGTTTTTAGTGAAAAAAACGAAAGTGCCGCTACTGGGCAAAAATGCCGTTGTATTCTTCCACTTTGCCGGAGAGCACCTCGTAAATATGCTTGAGGCCGCCCAGATACTCATGGGAGGGATCCTCGTAGGGTACGCCGCTCTCCACCTGTTTGATCATCCATTCAAAAGCCTGCAGCAGGCCGTTGAAATCGCCCGCGTACACCTGGCGGCTGGACAGGGATTCCTGCATCAGCTGATTGTTGTCGCTCACCGCCTCGGCATAAGCCGCCGCCGTCTCCTGCATCTCCTCAAACAGCGGGTAGATCGGGGTCAGATCCAGTTCCGTCAGATTGTAATCGTCTATGCCCTGCTCATAGATCTGATCCAGGATCTGGGAAGAAAGCGTGAGCATATGGCTGAAGTTATAAGCAATGAGCCGCCCTTCCTCCTGCATTTTCACCTCCTGGGCCGCGCTTCTCTCATCGGCGATAACATCCAGCTCCGCCAGAAATTGATCGGCGTAAGTGGTGAACTCCTGCAGACATGCCATCAGCCGGATGTGATTGTCCTTGGGCTGCTGGTACTGGTTTTCCTCATAGGTATACTCAGAATCATCGATTGCGTTGAAAGTCTCTATAATCTCCCGCATGGAGGGAAGCATGGATTCCACCAGTCCGTCCAGAGTCTCAAATGCGGGCTCCATGCCGCACACCACTTCCGCATCCTCCACCGCGTCCATATTAAAGCCGGTGATCCGATATCCGTAACTGTATTCCGCGTCCTCCCGGAAGCGGAACTCCTCCGCGGTGTCCACCACCAGGAAATAGTTGTTGATATCATCCATGATCTCCACGATGGTATTATTCAGCTGCACATAGATATTGAATTTGAGCAGATCCATGGTCTCCGGGTCAAGGCCCAGTTCATTCAGCCCGTCTGCGGCGCCTTCCCCGGAAGTACTATTTATATCCGTGACGTCCCCGCCATCGGTACTTTCCTGGGTCTGGCCATTTTCCCCGGACTGCTCCTCCTCCCGGGTATAGCCTTCCATGTCAAGGCCCCTGTCCACCGCTCCGCCCACCTGGGCGCCTGTGCCGCAGGCGGCCAGGCACAGGGATACGACGCAGGCCAGCGCCAGGCCGCCTGTTTTATAATGTTTCATCTCAGCACCTCTTTTCGATATATTCGGGCAAACCGCCTTGTCAAAACTCCCATCGGGCTGCATTGTCCTTAAGCAGCCCGATGAGCAGCACATCAGGCCAGCGGGTATTTATCGGTCAGTTCCTGTACGATGGCCCTCGCCTCGGGCACTTTCTCCTCGCCGCCCTTGATAATCATGGCGATGGCCTCCGCGATCCTGTCCATATCCTCCGTGTTCATGCCCCGGGAGGTCACGGCGGGGGTGCCCAGACGCACGCCGCTGGTCACAAAGGGAGACTGCGGATCGTTGGGGATGGTATTTTTGTTGCAGGTGATATGAGCCGCATCCAGCAGCTTCTCCACCGCCTTGCCCGTCAGTCCGTAGCCGGTCAGATCCACCAGCATCAAATGATTGTCCGTGCCGCCGGATACGATTCGGATGTCCCGGCTCATCAGCCCTTTGCACAGCGCCTGCGCATTGTCAACGATGCCCTGCTGGTAAGATTTGAACGCATCGGTAAGCGCCTCCTTAAAGCACACCGCCTTGGCGGCGATCACATGCATCAGAGGGCCGCCCTGGATGCCGGGGAAGATGGCTTTGTTAAAGTTATACTTGTCCGCCGCCTCTTTGTTGCAAAGAATCAGACCGCCCCTGGGGCCCCGCAGGGTCTTATGGGTGGTGGTGGTCACCACATCCGCGTAGGGAATGGGGCTGGGATGCAGGCCTGCGGCCACCAGCCCGGCGATGTGAGCCATGTCCACCATCAGCACGGCGCCCACTTCATCGGCCACCTCCCGGAATTTCTTGAAATCTATGGTTCTGGCATATGCGGAGGCTCCGGCAATGATCATCCTGGGCTTCGCCTCCAGCGCGATCCTGCGCAGTTCGTCATAGTCAATAAAGCCCTCTGCGTTGACGCCGTAGGGCACAATGTGGAAGTATTTTCCCGACATGTTCACCGGGCTGCCATGAGTCAGATGTCCGCCGTGATCCAGGTTCATGCCCATGATGGTGTCCCCGGGCTTACAGACCGCGAACTGCACCGCCATATTGGCCTGGGCCCCGGAATGAGGCTGCACATTGGCGTAGTCACAGCCGAAGAGTTCCTTGGCCCTGTCGATGGCCAGATTCTCCACCACATCCACACAGTCGCAGCCGCCGTAGTATCTCTTGCCGGGATATCCTTCCGCGTATTTGTTGGTCAGCGGGCTGCCCATGGCGGCCATCACGGCCTTACTCACCCAGTTCTCGGACGCGATCAATTCAATGTGGCTGTTCTGCCTGGCCTGTTCGTCCTCAATGGCCTGTGCGATCTCCGAATCAACTTTTCTCACTTCTTCCAATGAATACATATGCTCTCCTCCTGCTTTCGCTGTTCTCAAAATGCAAATTCACCTAGAAGTATAACATATCCTTGCGAGTTTGCAAGATTTTTCTGCCATAGCGGCCCAGATTATGCCTGGGAGACAGTCTTGCGGAAATAAGGGAAACATGGTAAAATCAAGACGTTAAAACGTAGCATAAAAAATGGGAATATGCGGCACTCTAAATCGGAGGAGACAATGGAGAGAACCTTTCATTTCATATTAAATCCCGTATCCCGCTCCGGCAAGGGGCGGAAGCTGTGGGACAATGTGATCGAGCCCTATCTGCAGGCGGCCCGGGTACAGTATGAGGCCCATTTTTCCAGAGAGGCGGGGGATATTACCCGCCTGGCCCGGGAGATCACTTCCGCTCCCGGAACCGGGCTCTGCCATCTGGTGATTCTGGGAGGAGACGGCACCATAGACGAGGCGCTGCAGGGAATCAGCGATCTTGCCCGGGTGGCACTGGGGTATATCCCCATCGGCTCCGGCAATGATTTTACCCGGGATATGCCCATTCCCCGTGACCCTCTGAAAGCGTTGAAGCGGGTCCTGGAAGCAAAAGAAACCACTGCCGTGGATATCGGCGTCACCACCTACGGGGACGGTTCCAGCCGCCGCTTTATTGTCAGCAGCGGCATAGGTTTTGACGCCGCCGTGTGCGAGGAGACCAACCGCTCGGAGATGAAAGGCTTCCTGAACAGGCTGGGACTGGGCAAGCTGACCTATCTGGGGATCGCTCTGAAACAGCTTTTTGCCAGCAAAGCCGTATCCTGTCAGATCCGGCTGGACGGGGGCGAACCCATATCCATTCGGAAAATCCTGTTCGTAGCTTTTATGAATCATATGTATGAAGGCGGTGGGTTTAAGTTCGCGCCCCGGGCTGACTACCGGGACGGCCTGCTGGATCTGTGCGTGGTGGGAGATCTGTCCAAAGCGCTGATCCTGGCAGCCCTGCCCACCGCTTTTATGGGCAAACACTATATGTTCCGGGGCATCACGGCCTATCGGGCACAAAAAGTGGAGATTCAAACCTCCGCCCCTCTGTGGGTGCATACGGACGGGGAAGTAGCCCTCCGCAGCGACCGATTGGTGGTGACCTGCCAACGGCACGCATTGCAAATGTATATCTGAAGAAAATCTAAATATTGCTTTGCATTTTCTTAATTTTGAACTTTTCCTCTTGAAAAAAAACATATTTGTGCTATATTTAGGGACATTAATACATGCTTTTATGCGATGCAAATGTGGAACTACAGTCAGTCAGGAGGAAAGAATACCCATTATGGAAAAAGCTAAGAACTTCTATATGAAATACCGGCACGGCATCCCTTTGGTGCTTTACGGGATACTATATATGACCTGGTTCTGCTATCTGGAGCGGACGGTGACCAAGCATTACCATGTGATCCATATGGCCATTGACGACCATATCCCGTTTTGCGAAGTGTTTATCATCCCATACTTTTTATGGTTTCTGTATGTGAGCGCCGTGGTACTGTACCTTTTCTTCAGGAGTAAACCGGATTACTGGAAAGCCTGCATCTTTCTGTTTACGGGGATGACTATTTTCCTGCTGGTATCCACCCTGTGGCCCAACGGGCATCACCTGCGGCCCTACGCCCTGCCCAGAGACAATATTTTCACCCGGATGGTGACCCATCTGTGGAGGACGGATACCCCCACCAACCTGTGGCCCAGCATCCATGTGTACAATTCCATCGGCGCTCATGTGGCCCTGTGCCGCTGCCGGCTGGGAAAAAAGCGCTGGCTGCGGAACTCGTCGCTGGTGTTGTGCGTCTCCATCATCCTGTCCACCATGTTCCTCAAACAGCACTCCCTGTTTGATGTGCTCACCGGCCTGGGCCTGGCCTCCGCCATGTATGTACTGGTCTATCGCCAGGACCTGATCGCGAATCTGAAAGGGGTATTGCGGGGAAGGGGAGATTCCAGCCCCCAGGCCCAGGGTTAATACGAAATTTCCATTTCCGGGACAGTCCTTCGGCCCATAAAAGATCTGTCACCGATCCTGTTCTATCAATAATAAAGGCCGCCCTTTCAGCAAAGGGCGGCCTTTCCGATGTGTTGCACCTTTATTCGGATTGATACATTTTCATCAGTTAAACTTAAAGATTTTCTGACAGATATGGTAGGCGTCCACCGCCAGCCTGCGGCCTCCTTTGCCGGGAAGATTCATGGCCGCCCCCATGATGCCCCGGCGCATGGAGCCGAACAGTTTCTTATCCCTGCTCTTCAAATACTCCCACAGTTCCTTCTTCATGGCCAGGTGTTCTTTTGTGCCGGAACGGAGCAGCAGTACACTGGAGACGGTGGTAATGATCTCCAGATAATTGTACATATACTGATACAGACGCCTGTCTTCCCTGATCTCTTCACCCCGCTCCGTGAAATAATCAATCATACGCTTGTTCACATAAATCTGCTGGTCAATGCGGGAAATCATAATGCTCTCATTCACCGACTGGTCTTCCCGGCCAATGTAGTATCGGTAAAAATTCACGTCCAGATAATACAGGTTTTCCACATAGGGCAGAGGCTCAAATACATAGAGATTGTCCACATAAAAAGTGTGTCCGGGCAGCTTCAGGCCACATTCCCGAAGCAGCTTGGTGCGGAAGATCACCGAATGCATCAGGATATAATGCCCCTTGGTAAAATGATGGCAGTCCTCCCAGGTAAACAACTGGTTCTCGGGCAGAATATGCCGATAATTCATAACCTTCTTACGTTTTTCCCCCTCTTTCTCATAGACAAAGTTGCAGATCAGCATGTCCAATACCCTGTTTATACCGGTCTGCTCCCGCAGCGTATCCAGTACCTGGCGATACGCTTCTTCCTTGACCCAGTCATCGCTGTCCACCACTTTGAAATAAAGGCCTGTGGCATTCTCAATACCTGCGTTCACCGCAGCGCCGTGTCCGCCGTTTTCCTGGTGTATCACCTTCACAATGGTGGGATATTGGGCTGCGTACGCATCCGCGATTTCCGCCGTGCGGTCCTTTTGCGAACCGTCGTCCACTATGATGATCTCCACGTCCTCGCCGCCGGGCAGCAGGGAATCAATACATTTGCGCATATAGTTCTCTGAGTTGTAGCAGGGGATTGCAATGGATAATAGCTTCATGTCTTTTACTCCTGTTCCGATTCATACTGTTCTTATTTCTATCTGATTGCATTTTCAAAGCCGGCCTATTCTTCCCGGTCTCCATGTGGGTTCCCGGATGAAGTTTCCTGTTTCCGGACGATATCCAGGCAGGGCAGATAGGCGGCAAACGCAGAAGGGATAGGATAACGCTCCCTGGTCTCCTCCGGCTCCACATACAGCCAATCCTCCGTCTCCCGGCTGCAGCCCCTGGGTTCCAGCCCGTCTACCCGGATCCTGTACCCCCACATATGCCATTCCCTGTGGGTGAAAACATGTCTGCTGTCCGCCAGGCGCTGAATTCGCAGGATTTTCAGCCCGTTTTCCGTCAGATAACGGGTGACTTCCCTGGCCGACCTGTGGCCGTCCAGGCTGGGCAGTTCATACAGCCCCGCCAGCAGCCCCCTGGCCGGACGCCTGCGAAGCACGGCCCGGCTGCCGTCCTGTATGACCAGGACGGTTCTCTCTTCTATAATCCGCGGTTTCTTTGCCGCCTTCTTGGGATAATCCTGCTCACAGCCGTCCTGATGTGCCATGCAGAGAGCCGCCAGAGGACATTCTCCGCAGCCTGGCCGGCCTCCGGGAACACATACCAGTGCGCCGATCTCCATCAGGGCCTGGTTATAATCCCCGGGCCGAGAAGCACTCATGGCCTCCCCCAGTTCCCGCTCCACCCGCTGTCTTACCCTGGGGTCCGTGATCTCTCCGTCGTCCATCCGCAGCCGGGACAACACCCTGAGCACATTGCCGTCCACTGCCGGCTCCTTTTTCCCAAATGCGATGGAGGCAATGGCTCCGGCGGTGTAGCTTCCGATCCCTTTCAACCCCATCAGTTCCCGGCGGCTGCCGGGCATCTGTCCGCCGTATTCCTCCATCATCTGCAGGGCGGCGGCCTGTAGATTGCGCGCCCGCGAGTAATAGCCCAGACCTTCCCACAGCTTCAAAAGTCTCTCCTGGGGGACCTGGGCCAGGCTGGCGACATCCGGCAATTCTTCCATAAACCGGCGGTAATACGGCTTCACCGCCTCCACCCTGGTCTGCTGGAGCATGATCTCGGAGACCCACACATGGTAGGGAGTGGGATCTTCCCGCCATGGAAGAATTCTCCTGCTACTATCATACCATTTCAGAAGCGGCTCCGCAATCGCAGACAGTTCCCCTTTTCTTAGGTTTTCCTTAATATTTTCTGAAATGCCGTTAAATTTTTCCAAAGATGGGGAAAGGCCCTCCAAATACACGGGAACGGCGTCCCCTATCTCAAGACTGTCCGAGGTCACACGGCAGTCGTAAGCCAGGACCCGCACTCCGGCCCCGGCCGCCTGCCGCAGCGCCTCCGCGAACTCCGGGTGGGTCACTGCGTTGGGGATCAGATGGCTCACCCCTTTCATTTGAATCACAAAGAGCACACAGGCCTCATATCCCTCCTGCCGGGCCCGTACCAGTTCTTCCACATGCTTTACCGCCCGCTGGGAGGGAGCATCGGGAAAACGCGCCTCCCCGTCTTCCTCCAGGGTAACGCCCTTGACCTCCATAAAAATTTTCTCCGAGGCGGTCTCAATGTAAAAGTCAATGCGGGAACTGCCGTATGTGGTCTCCGGCCTGACGGACACCAGATCCGGGAAAAGCTGCTTCTCCCAAAGCCACTCCAGCACTGCCCGATTGGGCGCCTGAGAGTCCATATTGACCATGCGCCCCTGCTTTTCCACCGCCACCAGGTCATAGGCCGTGCTGCGCCCGGGATTACCGCTGCGTTCCAGATAAACGGTGGCCCCGGGCAGAAGCAGTTCCCGGCAGCGGCCCGTGTTTTTCACATGTACCTTCTCCCGCCTGCCTTCAATCTCCACATATGCCACAAAACGATTGGGGCGCTCCTCAAAACGCCCCTTGACAATGTTCTCGTATTTCATGTTTTTCCCCATCCCGCCCCGCTTCGGGGTACGGCACACAATCTGCTCACACCAGACGCTTGATCTCAAATCGTTCTTTCATCATCAGGCACTGCTTCAATTCCTCATAACGCTGTTCCACATCGTCGCCCTCCACTTCAATATCGCAGCACAGGGACATGGTGGTGATCATCTCATTGGTAATCCGGTGATGCAGGGCCGCCAACACGTTCAGACGCTGCTCGTAGGTACGGGCGTCCAGGAACTCCAGCACCATGGGATCCAGGCCCGGCTCCTCCTGCCGGGGTTCTGCCATCTGAAGTTCCGGTTCTGCCTCATGGGGTTCTGTCGCCTGAAGTTCCGGTTCTGTCCCATGGGATTCCGCCGTCTGAAGTTCCGATTCTGTTCCACGGGGTTCTGCCGCCTGGTCTTTTCCGGCTTCGTCTCCCCGGTGGGCGGTATTCAAAATATACCCTCCGCCGTTTCCCGGCTCCTGTGGCAATACCTCCCGCGGCAGCCCGTCCTGATACCCCCCGCTCTGCCTCCGTGCCCCGTTCGGACTCTGGAGTTGAAAGCGGAATTCCTGTTCCGCCTCCGGGTACCTGACCCGGTCCACCGGGCCCGCAAACATCTCCAGAGGTCTGGCGTAAATCTTAAACTCCCCATACATTGCCTGATATATTACCAACTGCTCCCCGGTCTCGGTATGTTCCGCCACCGTCAGCACCTGGTATAGTCCCCCCTTAAAATGTCTGTAAATCTCCTGTGCCCTGGGTACAAATATCTCCGCCATCTCTCTGCCTCCTGCTCTTTTTAGATCGGGATGTCCTCTGCATCCCTCTGCGTACTGCCTTTCCCAATCCTGGGGCAGACCGGGGTCACCGCAGCATCTGCGCCGAAAAGCTGCAGCCCGGCACGAAAAAGCCCATGTCCTCTATCTCCCCTAATACTTCCGCCTGGATCTCTTCTCCCTGCCTGTCCAGGGTACCATGATGTACCAGCACTCTGTAACTGCGCCGGCCGTCATGATCCACTATACGGCTTAAAGTTACGCCGCTGCTGCGGTAACCGCGCTCCTCCAGAAACTGCCTCACACGGCCCACGTACTCCCGCTCCAACTGCTCATAGTATGCCTCCCGGGCCTTCCAAGTATCCGCCGCCTGACTCCTGATACCGCCCAGGACGCAGATCCCCACAGCCATCCCCAGCACCGTTGCCGCCAATCCCCATAATATACGATCCGTCCATGATTTGCCCATCCTTACCTCTTTCCTGCATACCCGGAGAACCGCTGCGGCTTTTTCCGGCCGGACTTTGCTGCTGCCGCCTCATGGCTCCGGCCAGGCTTGCTCCTCCGCCCTGGCTTTCATGGAATATCCGCTCTCTGATTCCGTTTGCTCCGAACAAGTATGCATGTCCTGTATTCATGGGCTAATCATAACGAACCATATGTCCCATAAACCTCCCTCAAAATTCCTTTGCCCAATATTTTCCCCAGATTACTTCTCCCTCTGCGGTAATGCCCGCCAGGCAGACGCCTTCCCGGCTGTTTTCAAAGTCATAACAATGAAATACAAGGGCCCTATCCCGGGGCAAATCCTCCGGCAGAGGCCCAAATTCTCCCTGGACCTGTCGATTGTCCTCATGGTTCAGCCGCAGCCACTCCCAAGTCGCAGCCGTCCCCTGCTCTTCCCGATCCAAATACATAGCAAGGGGACAGGGCTCCCCCTCTTCCCCCGCATAGGGCTGGGGGGAAAACACAGGCCATCCCTCCAGAAAAAACATACGCCGCACCGCCATATAATGCATACGGTAAGAATCCCTGCCCCACTCGCTCTTACGGAACACCTGGGCGCCATCCCGCATATGGTGCACAAAAAAATATTCCCCTGACATCGGATCCCGGAAGGGCACCCCATGTCCCGGTCCACGGAAACCCGCGAACTGCCAGCCGGGCTCATCCTCTGCCGCCCGGGGATTTTCCGAACGGAACCGATAACTCCCTGCCAGTTTCATCCCCCAGCCTCCGCCGTCCAGACTGCGTCCCCGGTAGTCCAGATAGGGACCGGTGATCTCCCGGCTGCGGCCCACCCGCACATCGTAATCATCCCCCAGCCATCCGTAGGACAGAAAGAGATAGTAATACCTCTCCCGGGGATGAAAGAGCACCGCCGCCCCCTCAGGGCCGTCAATATACGAGTTCTCAGGCTTTTTCGCGATTCTCTTTCCCTGATAACGCGGGTCGGGATTCACCGGCATCCCCGTGGCCGGATCCAGTTCCTTCAGAAAAATACCACCAAAAAAAGAACCGTAGATAAAATATTTCCTGCCGTCCGGCGTGTCCGCCACATGGGCGTCAATGGCGTTGGGTTCCGTATCCGGCGTGTGCCAGGTGTCCATGACCACCCCCCGGTTCTCAAAAGGCCCCTCCGGGCGGTCTGCCACCGCCAGCCATATACGGGACTCGGAGCTTCCAAAGGCCCTGGTAGCGGAATAATACATGCGGTACTCGCCGCCGGCACGCTCCACATAGGGGGCCCAGAAGCCCCCTGTAGGCTTATATCCGGGGCCGTTATCCCGCCCCTGGAGGATGGCCTGTTCCGACAGAGCGTATCCCACAAATTCAAAATGTACCAGATCCCTGCTCCTGCGCACTGGGATTCCCTGGCGGTAAGGGGAAACCAGAGCCGCGTCTGTACTGTAGGAGTAATACATCCCGCTGACAGGATCGTACATCATGGAGGGGTCATGTGACTCAAAACAGGGATTTTCGCCCCGGTTGTGCAGATTCAGACAGAATCCTGGTTCCATACATTCCTCCCTACTGGCGGTTGAAATAGTCGATCCCGCCGTCGGCAATAAAATAGGTCCTGATATAGCCATCCGTGGAAACCACCACAAATTCATTGGTGGCCTCCAGGAAATACACATCGTCATTATCCTCGGCTTCCAGTTTGTGCAATGCGTCCGGGTGATGAATCACTGCATTCGCCGCCTCTACATATTCCTCCAGACTGGCAAAGCCCATTTCCATCCCATGCTTTTCATAGTGCTGGTTCAGAAGGCGCTCATTGCGGAAAGAGTACACCGTTTCCCGGGTGTCCTCCAGCCAGTCGGCAGACTGCGTGTCCTCCAGCCAGTCGGCAGACTGCGCCTCCTCCAGAAGGGTCTCCAGGGCATTGTCCGCACCGGCTTCCGAAGCGGTACCCAATCCCGGCACGCCGTCTCCGTCAAAAAGTCGCGTCCCGCCAAGTAACAATATGATAACCACTGCCAGCACGCTGCCCAGCAGAGTCTGTTTTTTTCCTCTTCCCGATTTTTTATCTGCCATTGTCATACTCCTGTATAAAAATATGCCAGCACACTAGCATGCCTCCTCAAATACCGACAGAATCAGTATTTCCACACTCATCACATCGTTCATGCGCCCGGTTTTCACCGCTTCCTCCGCCTCCACGCACTTGGTCAGGGCCTGCCGCAGCACGGCAGACTTAAACCGGGACGCCTGGCTCAGATATTTGCCCACTGCAAAGGGCGGAACCCCCAGGCCGGAAGCCATCTCCTTGTTGGAAAGACCTTTGCTCTTCATGGCCCTGGCCTGAAGCAGCAGATTGCACTGTCTGGCAATCAGAAACAGAATCCGCATGGGCGGTTCTTTTAAAGTCAGCAGGTCATAGTAGAGTTGCAGCGCGTCTTTCCGGCGCTTTTCCGCAATGGCCGTCACCATGTCAAAAATATGGTTGGATACCCGGGTGGTACAGACTGCCTCCACATCCCCGGGTTCCACCACCTCCCTGTCCATACAGTAGCAGACCAGCTTTTCCAGCTCCATTTGAATGTTTTCCATATCCGTGCCTGTTTTATTCAGCAGCTGCAGCACCGTGCTTTCAGCGATCTTTTTTCCTTCTTTTCCCAGGACGCCCGCCACCCAGCGCTTCAGGGTCTTTTCATCCTGGGGGGCAAATTCCACTGCGCAGCCCTGGGACTGCACCGCCTTGTACAACTTGCTGCGCTTGTCCACCTCCGCCTCCGTAAAGATCAGCACGGTGGATTCGTTCTGGTTCTTTAAGTATTCCGCCATTTGCTCGCCCCCGGACTTGAAAAGGCCGCTGTTGTCCATAAAGATCACCCGGCGCTGGGCCAGAAAGGGCAGGGTCTCCGCCAGGTCGATGACTTCACCCACGGACAGGTTTTTGCCCTCGTAAAAATGATTGTTCATATTGTCGTCCGGGGCGCACAGCGCACTTTTCAGCTTATCCCGGTACTGGCGCTTTAAGTAACGCTCCTCCCCGAAAAGTAGGTACACGGGCTGAAACTGCCCTGATTTGATATCATTCTGTATCCGCTGCATGGGCTTCCTCCAAATTATAGGCGTCGGATTTTCCGTCAGACCTATTATATTGCATTTGTCCGGCAATGGCAATATCCGATTCGCCGGTATTCCGGAAGGCTACAGGGCCAGCTTCCCCACCCCCGGAGCCAGCTTCCTCACCCCCAAATACAACCCCGCTCCCAGACATCCTCCCAGAAAGTTCAGCAGCAGGTCGTCCACATCCACGCTGCGGCCGGTGAAAAGCTGACATGCCTCGATCAGAACCGGCAGTGCCAGACTGTAAGCCATCACAGAAAAAAACCTCTGTCTCTTCTTCCACAACAGCAAAAGTCCAAAGCCCCAGGGCATGAACATCACAATATTGCCCACTATATTCACCAGAAAAATATCCGGAATGAAATGATTGAAAAACCCGGCAATGGTGCGAAAGGGAACCAGATTGATTCCCTCGCCGCTTTTGATCCGCAGGATGGCGGATTCTGCCATGGCTTTGGGAGATTGGTACTCTCCCTCCAGCACCAGCGCCAGCAACCCGGCCATAAAGACAACGAACCCCACCCAGACCCAGGCCCGGGCCGTTTTCTCTCTCCAGGGTCTGCGCGCCAGCAGGCAGACGGGCAGAACCGCAAGCATAATTATCCCCAATTTTATGATGTACTTCCACATACTGTTTTCCCTTTCGAAACTCCGCCCCTTTTTTCCTCCGGCCAGTGTACCCGGCCTGTGCCTTTCGGATTTCGTAAGACACTACCTAAAAGAGAGCGGACAAATTTACGCACCTAGCATCCAGGCGATTCCCGCCGCCGTCCGCCGGGCAATATTCTTAAAATGGTTTCCCGGATTCAGCTGATACATGACTTCGATCCCCTGTTCCCTGCGCAGCGCGGCAATGGCTTCCGTGTGCTCCCGCACTGTTTTCATATAGGGATTCCCTGTCCTGTCCTCCCTGTCGCCCAGGGAGAAATAGGCATGGGTGGGCTTTCCCGCCATTTCATTGGAAAGCACATATTCCCGAAAACCCGGATACCAAAGTGAGCCTGAGATGCTGGCAACTCTGTGAAAAGCCCGCACCCTGTAAGAAGAATAGACGGCGAACAGCCCCGCCAATGAATACCCTGCGAGCCCTCTCCAGGCAATGGGACCCGGCACGGCCTTCTCTGCCGCCGGAACAATCTCCTCCTCCAGAATCCGCAGATACTCGTCGGCCCCTCCCCGGCAGGGCTGGGCGCCGGCAGACAAGGGAGGCATATCCCAGGGCGTCATATCACAGTGCCAGATCAGGTCACCCACAGTCACAAGGGAAAAATCCCTGGGGCCCATGTCCCCCAGCAGTTTGCAGACCGCCTCGCCCTCCTGTCCGGCGGTATTCAGATAGACCACAGGCCCTTCGGAGGAATCACCGGGATAAACCGTAATCCTTTTGTCCCATATGCGGAATTGCCAACCGCCGTTTTTCTCTCTCCTCATCTCATTTTCCCTCTTGTATCTCTTCCTATTCTTTCTTATTCCCTTGCTGCTCTCTTGCCGTCTCTTTCCTGCTCTCTTGCTGTCCCTTTCCTACTCCCTCGCCATTCCCTTTCCTACTCCTTCGCCGTTCCTTTTCCTGCTCCCTCGCCGTTCCCTTTCCTATTCCCTCGAAAAGCCCCGGTGCTCCCCAGGCTGTACCCCCTGCTGCGGCCTTCCCTATCTGCCCTACTGTCCGTCAACATAACAGTTCAGCAGATAGCTTTTATAATCCTCCAGAGAAAAGATCTTATCCGAGCAGAAATCGCCATATCTCCCCACCAGTTCCCCCAAGGTTATATTTTTTGCCAGATTCAGCGCCAGAATGTCCTCCTCCAAAACTCTGCGGATCAGTTCATTCCTGTCATCCCTTTTCAGATTGCCGATTTTCCAGTTGGGCGTCATATGTGTAAAATTGAAAAACACATCATATGTATTGGAAATGTTCAGCACGATGTCTTCCTCATTATGGTAGATGACGCAGCCCTTCTCCTCCTTTAGCTGCCTGCACCACTCCCCTTCCGGCTTCTGTTCGTCATAATTCGGGAAATAAGGAATCAGTTCCCGGGGGATATCCTGTTTATTGATTCGGATTCCATATAGTTTACGGTTTTCTCCGTCACATGACCCCGCATGGACAAAAAAGGAAAAATCGGAGCCGAACGCGGCGCATCTCTCGTACAGTCCGCGTTCTTCGATAAGAGAAAGCAGACCTGCCACCTCCTCCTTGTTTTCCTCATTGATAAATGCCTGCCAGCGGGGAGCTATCTCATTTTCGATGAGTATTTCCGTGGTCTGCAAAAGTTCCTGGAACGCCCCCTTCCTGCCCACATACTCATCCGTATACCGCTCCAGCCCAAAAAAAGTCAGCTGTAGCTTTTGTACCCCCACTTCCTTCAGGAACTTTACATACTGTCGGTCCCGGACTATGCGCCAGAAGCTTCCCAGTTCAAAGCGCCGGGGCGCAATTCCCCTGGACAGATGCCTGTCTCTTTCCCAGCGCTCCCTGTAGTTCTCACAGAAATCCGGCTCTCTCAGCCAACTGTAAAAAGTTATATTTTCAAAAAAGGGCTCAAAATATTGGAAAATCCACTCGTCCGCTCCCTCCTCCATCCTTCTGTTGGGCATATGTCCCAGCCAGCAATGTCTGCACCGATTGGGACAGCCATACAAATCTACCACCAGTGACAGATGTTTATCCGAAGTTTTCATATCACAAATACCTCCTGTCCTTCCGCCAAATCCGTAAAATCTCATTCCTCGGGAACCGCAAAATCCGCAAATGGATATTCCCCTATCTCTTCAGCAATGATCCTGCCGCACAGATTGAACCAACTCCCGCATTTGTCCAGGATGATGGCGTCACTGGTAATCACATTCTCCAGGGTTTCCAGAATTGCGTCCACATTGTGAATAAGCTCAAACTGCAAATCAAAAGGATATTCCTCCAGCAGCGCCCCGATCCGCTCCTTCAGCCTGCCGGAGTTGGATACCGGGGAGTCCAGATAGAACACCGCTTTGCCGACCCCGCCTTTTTCCAGCATCCGGCCCACCATCTCGATGGCCCGGGTGGTCTTGTCGATCAGGCGGTAAGTGCCTCTGAGAGCCGCCAGGTCCCGCACCGTTCCGTCCATGCATCTCAGCAGCAGGGAATCGGACAGGGCCACCTGCGCTCCTGTGAGGACACGGCTCTCACCAATGCCAGTCGCTGTCTCTCTGAAAGCAGATAATGGTTGCCCACAAACACCGAAGCCCCCTTGATGGGATACCCCTGATTTAACAGATAATACAGGTTCTGCGCCGCCCTGCGGAGTTTGGGAACCGCATTGCCCCCAAACTCCGCCTGATCGCCAGGGGCATATCCCCTCTGTACGTTCTTGCACATAATGTTCCCCCCTAAGTCTTCCCATTCCCTTCCCATATACTACTCTATTGGACAGGGGGTATCAATATATTTTTTTATTTTTATATGTTTCCATATATAATTGTTTCCGTGACAGGCGAATCGTCACGGCACCGCTCTCCGGCGTCTGTACAACCCGGCTTCCCGCTTCCGCCAGCCGCGCCAGCGTTTCCCCATGAGGATGCCCATAAGAATTGTCCCGACCGGCGGAGACCAGCGCTAAGCGGGGCGCTGCCCCCCGCAGAAAGACCTGGGAAGTGGAATACCGGGAACCGTGATGGGCCACTTTCAATACATCCACCCCCGGCAGAGACAGATCTTCCAGGTATGCCGTCAGTTCCCTCTCCCCCTGCCCCTCCACATCCCCGGTGAGCAATATGCGGAATGCTCCCTGTTCCAGCAGATAACAGGCGGAAGAGGCATTGCTCTCCCCCGAATAGCCTTCGGCGGGCCACAGACATGTCAGCCGGAAATCCCCCTGCTGCCAGCCCATGCCCTGAGAGAGATAATGCACCTGACATCCCGCCTCCCGGGCCAGTTCCCGCAGCTGTGCCAGGGAATCCGGCAATAATTCCTCCACCCCTGGAAGATACAAAGCCTTGAGCCGCAGCCCCTTACTGTCCGTCAGCAGTTCCTTCACCGCGTTTATATGGTCCTGGTCCCCGTGGGACACAAAGATTCCGTCCACTGTGTCAAAACCCCGATATTTCAAATAGGGAATCAGCACATACTCTCCCACGCGGCTCCGGCTGCTGCTTCCTCCGTCAAACAAGTAGACCTGTCCCTGGGCGGTGCGCACACAGACACAATCCCCCTGGCCCACATCCAGCATGGTAAAAGTAAAATCCCGGTCCCAGCGCCCGGCAAAAAGCAGGACCGCCATGGTCAACAGCACCAGTCCCGTTCTTCCCTTTCTGCAATGTCGTCCCTTCCGGGATTCCCCTTTTCCGGTCAGCAGAAAGACCGTAAAGGCCAAAATCCCATAGTATCCCGCTATCTGCCACAATTCAGGACGGCCGGTAATCCACAGATGTCCCGGCAGGCATTGGGCCAGTCCGCAGATTCCCTCGTATAGTTCCAATATCCCCAGCACGACCCATCTCGCAGGCAGCATGGCTGGAAGGGCCATCAGAATTAATCCCCCTACCAGCAACAGCCCCATCAGAGGCAATACGGCCAGGTTCAACAATATGCCATAGGCCGGAATCTGATAGAAAAAGTAAAGCTGGACGGGGAATGTGGCCAGGGTAATGGACAGACTTGCCAGCAGTCCCTGCAGCAGGTTCCGCAGCAGGACCAGACTCTTTCCTGTCAGTTTCCCACCAGCCAATCTCTTTCCGGCCGGTCTCTCTCTGCGCACGGCCCTGTCCAGTCCCGTATAGATGGGCAGTTCCAGCAATGCGGGATATACCAGCCCCATCCCCGCCACGGCCCCAAAGGACAACAGAAACCCGCAGTGGTACGCCAGCCTGGGATTATGACAGATCATTCCTGCTGCCAGCACCCCCATGGCCGTGAGCATATCGTAATGCCTGCCCCATATCTCTCCCAGCATGCGGATCAGATACATGCCTATGGCCCGGACCGCCGAGATGCCCCAGCCCACCATTCCCCCGTAGAGCAGGATCATACATCCGCCAGCCACAGCGGCGGGCATGATTGGGCAGCCCCACCGTCGCAGAAGCCCATACAGCCCCATACCCAGCAGGCTAATATGCAGCCCGGAGATGGCCAGCACATGGGCAATACCGTTATCCTGATACAGTTCCTTCAAATCCTGGTCCAGTCCGTCTTTTTCTCCCAGCAGCATCCTGGCCAACACCGATGCTTCCCTGGGGGGAAGCCCCCGATAGAGCCGATCCTTTAGAAAACCCCTGAGACGCAGCAACCCCTCCCGGACCCACCAACAGCCTTTATCACTGCCCAGAAGCCGGGCCTGTATCAACTGCCCTGCCACCCCGGTAATCAGATGATAGTCCGCGCTGTCCCATTCGCCCGGGTTTGTCCCATGGGGATAGAGTTCCAGCCGGCCCTGCACCGCCACCCGGCTGCCCAGTCTGACCTGCCCTTCCTGTAACGGCGGCGCCGATCCCCCCGGCATCTGAGCATATGCCGCCTGCTTGGCTGCCTCCCCATCCACTATGAGTTGACACACCAGCCTGTCTTTTATAGTTTGTTCCGAAATATTCGGGACAGATGTCTTGTCCCCCGATTCCGCATCAGACGATACGGTAACAGATCTCAGATAAAGAAACAGAACTTCCTCACCGTACAAAGTACGGACTTCTCTGTGGTATACCTGGCCGGTCACAGTCACCGGCTGTCCCCGCCCTTCCCCGGAAAACCCATACTCCCGGGATAACCGGGATTCCCAGGGCGGCGGGTCCGCCAGTCCCTGCCAGAGCACAATAACCGTAACCAGCGCCATACAGCCGCAGAAAAGCGGCCTCCGCATTCCTCTCAAACACACTCCATTCCTCCCGCCGCCGCGGGCTTTTCTGCGCTATTCCAAATTTGTCACAATATCCAAATTACGCTCAAAATATGTGGTAAAACTGTATTTTTCCCGATAAGTGCCGGAATTGTCTCCATTAATCGAGATCTGGACCCGATTCACATTGCTCAGTTCCACCAGGGAATTGGTGATGGAGTAGATGGTGGCCTCCGCCGTCACATTGTAAGGCTGTGTCAGAAAAGTCTCATCCAGATTGACATAACACACTCCGTCTTTCACTGTCACGCTGGCCACCTTGGTAGACGGATTGATGGTGGGATACAGCCCTTCCCGGCTGGGCCCTTTGATCAATTCCTCTACGATCAGTTTTTCCAGGGAAATATTGGTGCTGTACTCTCTGGTACGGTTGGCGGCAATAAGCCGGTCTCCCGCCTCATTGGCAAAATACAGTTTTAACTTGACTTCCTCATAGGTATTGATGGCATTTCCGTCGTTTTCCACAAACTGGTCCCTATTCATGGTGGAAACGATATTTCCCAGGGAATCCAGCAAAGGATTGCCGTTCACGGTGATAAATACAAAGTTGATCTGGGGCAGCTGGGTCAGCGTCTTCACAATGGCCGCCCTCACCAGTACCTCTGTGGTCGCTGACAGACTATTGTAACTCTCCGACATATCCAGATGCACTTTTCCCATGTTCACATCCATGCCCTGCACCTGAAACCCCATATTCAAAGGCGCTTTGTATTCCAGCTTTGCCGGGGTGGTTGCCAGTGCGGTCATAAGTTCCGTCACCTGGCCCTCCAGATCCTCAGCCACTATTTCATACGTATGCATCTCTATCTTTGTCTCGGCGTTGCTCACATAATACACGGAGTAAGTCCTGGTCTTGTCCTCCTGCTTGCCCTCACAGGAGACAAGAGACAACAGACAGAACAATAAAAGCAGCGCCGCCACGATTCGTTTCATCTTTATACCCCATGTCCGCTTTGGCGGACTCAAAATCAATAGTTGAAAGCGCTTTTTTTTCAACCTTTTCCTCCTGCCTCTTTACTGCGCGATATAGTTCAGGGGAATCTTAACCAGGAAGGTGGACCCTTCCCCTTCCGTGCTGGTCACGGTGATGGAACCCCTGTGCATCAGCACGGCGTTCTTAGTGATGGCCAAGCCCAGGCCGGTGCCCCCGATCTCCCTGGAGTGGGATTTTTCCACCCGGTAAAAACGCTCATATATTTGCGTCAGACAATCCTCGGGAATGCCCATGCCGGAATCGCTGACCTCAAAAGTGAAATACTGATGATCTGCATCCAGCACCACTTTCACCCATCCATGTTCCTTATTATACTTGATGGCATTCTCCACCAAGTTGGACATCACCAATGTCATCTTGACCTCGTCCACTTCCGCCGTCACGGGACGCACGCTCTCAAACACCACCTCCACGTCCTTCTTCCGGGCGATGGGGCGCAGGCGCTTCAATATGAGTTCTGTCAAATCATTGATATTGACGGCGGCGATATTCAGGCCCGACACTTTCTTGTCCATCTTCACAAGGGTCAGCAGATCCGTGATTATCCGATTCTCCCGGTCGATCTCCGACACAATATCTTCCAGGAACTCCTGATACAGTTCCGCAGGCACCTCCTCCTGCACCAGCAGGGAATCCGCCAGCACCTTCATGGAAGCCAGAGGAGTCTTCAACTCATGGGATACATTGGAAACAAACTCCTGCCGGGAATCGTCCAGCACTTTCATACGCTGGAGCAGCTGGTTGAAAGCCTCCACGATATGTTCCGTCTCTGTCAGGTCCGGGACCGAAATGCTCTCATTGCTGTACCCTTCCTTCACCCTGCTGATGGCTCTGGTGACACGCTCAAAAGGCCTGGCCAGCACCACGGCCAGTCGCCTGAGGCCCAGCGCCTCGGTCTGGAGATCGTGGGCCACATGCGCTCCTATTGCGACCGCATCTCCCAGGAGCGCGGCATGAACTATTCGCTCATCGCCACGCCCGCCGAGGGCCTGTCGGGCCGCTTCGTGCGCATCGATCGCGAGCGCTACGGAGTCATCCCCGGTGTGACCGACCGCGACTACTACACCAACGGCTTCCACGTGCCGGTGTACTACGACATCTCCGCCTACGACAAGATCGCCCTGGAGGCGCCCTACCACGCGCTCACCAACGGCGGCCACATCAGCTACATCGAGATGGACGGCGACCCCACGGAGAACCTGGACGCCTTTGAGAAGGTGGTCCGGTGCATGAAGGAGGCGGGCATTGGCTACGGCTCCGTGAACCACCCGGTGGACCGGGACCCCTGCTGCGGCTACACGGGTATCATTGACGACGAGTGCCCCGGCTGCGGCCGCCACGAGCACGATGAGCGGGTGGGGTTTGAACGCATCCGCCGCATCACCGGCTATCTGGTGGGCACCATGGACCGGTGGAACGACGCCAAAACGGCGGAGGAGACGGACCGGATCAAGCACAACATATAATCAGACAGGACATCAGGACGGGCACGCCTGTCCTGATGTCTCTTTCACGAAAAAAAGGAGGCGCGCCATGTATCAGCTTTTGCTCCAGAGCCCTGTGGGACCGCTGACTCTCTCCGGCACCGAGGCGGCGGTGACGGGCCTCTCCTTCGGCGGAGCGCCCGAGGCGGGGCCCGCCTGTCCC
>OFGF01000660.1_pt1 | contig 27489 bp, 12 predicted proteins | sample 1521711 | NCBI WGS metagenome assembly OFGF01 (sample SAMEA3504092, study PRJEB24116) | mouse gut metagenome | biome: mouse gut; feature: mouse-associated habitat; material: faeces | place: Denmark | collected 2011 | reverse complement strand
ACAGGGCAAACACGCGCTGCGCGCCTGCCATAGCCATAATAATACTGTTCAGCTGCTGGCTGACCTGGCTGATCGGCATGTTAAAGCTTTTGTTGAAGGTCAGAAAGCTGGCAAGGCCGCCTACCGTAAACCCGCCTATATTGTTTAACGCTAAGATACCGCCGGCCAAAGCGCAAAGCACATAACTGATATTGCCCATCTGCGCGATTAACGGCATCAGGATATTGGCGTACTGGTTGGCTTTATAGGAGCTGTCAAACAGCTTTTCGTTTAATTCCAGAAAACGTTTTGTACTCTCCTCTTCATGGCAGAATACCTTAACGACCTTCTGGCCTTCCATCATTTCCTCAATATAGCCGTTGACCTCGCCGATATTTGCCTGCTGCGCAATAAAATAGCTGCCGCTTGCGCCCGCTACCTTCCCCGTAACCACAAGCATCAGGACAACCATAAGAATTGTCACTCCGGTTAAGGGGATGCTAAGCCTTATCATGCTGATGAAAACAGACAAAATCGTAATGCCGCTTGATAACAGCTGCGGCATACTCTGGCTTATCATCTGGCGCAGCGTGTCGATATCGTTGGTGTAAACCGACATAATATTGCCGTGCGAGTTCGTATCAAAATACCGGATCGGCAGCTTTTCCATATGGGCGAACAAATCGTCGCGCAGGCGGCGCAATGAGCCCTGCGTCACATAGATCATAATCCGGGTATAAGCAAAAGTGCTTAAAACACCAATGGCGTAAAAGCCGCCGACGCGGATTATCGCGTGCAGCAGGCCGGAAAAATCCGGGTTTTCGCTCCCGATTAACGGCATAATGTATACGTCAATCAGCGTCTTTAAAAATAAGGTTCCCTGTACGTTTGCCAGCACGCTGATTAAAATACAAATCACGACTAGGATACAGGCTGCGCCGTAGTTTTGAAATACATAGGAAAGCAGGCGCTTTAACAGCTTTCCGGGATTTTTGATTTTATTCTTTCCCTTTGGGGGAACTTTTCTTGCATGCATTGGCCCTGGCATTACGCATCACCTCCATGTTTGTCAAAATCTCCTTCGCCGCTCATCTGCGACTCATAAACGTCCCGGTAAATTTCATTGGACGCCATCAGCTCTTCGTGCGTTCCAAAGCCGTGTACCTTACCGTCTTCTAAAACGATAATCCGGTCCGCGCCCTGTACGCTTGAAATCCGCTGCGCGATAATAATCTTTGTCGTATCCGGGATTTCTTCGGCAAACGCCCTGCGGATTTTCGCGTCCGTCGCGGTGTCAACCGCGCTTGTGCTGTCGTCTAAAATCAAAATCTTCGGCTTCTTTAACAGCGCCCTCGCAATACACAGCCGCTGCTTTTGCCCGCCGGAAACGTTCGTGCCGCCCTGTTCGATGTGCGTCTCGTATTTTTCGGGCATTTTGCTGATAAATTCATCCGCACACGCCAATTTACAGGCGCGGACGCATTCTTCCTCGGTGGCGTTTTTATCGCCCCAGCGCAGATTTTCCAGAATCGTGCCGCTAAAGAGCACGTTTTTTTGCAGCACGACGGCTACTTCGTTGCGCAGCGTTTCCATGTCGTATTCCCGCACGTTTCTGCCGCCGACCTTTACGCAGCCCTCCGTCACGTCGTACAGACGGCTGATTAAGTTGACCAGGCTGGTTTTGGCGCTGCCCGTTCCGCCGATAATCCCGATGGTTTCCCCGGCGCGGATGTTTAAATTCACCTGGGAGAGCACGGGGCTTTCGTTATCCTTCTTATAAGAAAACGATACGTTTTTAAAAGCAATGCTGCCGTCTGCTACCTGCATCCTGGGATCTTTTGGGTTCGCCAGATCAGCCTTTTCATTTAAAACCTCCGCGATACGCTCTGCGCTCGCCATGCTTAACGTAATCATAACAAAGACCATAGAAAGCATCATCAGGCTCATCAGTATATTCATACAGTAGGTCAGAAGGCTCATCAAATCTCCGGTAGAAAGCGTATTCTGCACAATCATGCGGGCGCCGAGCCAGCTGATACCGAGAATACAGCCGTATACGGTAAACTGCATCACCGGCGCGTTCCACGCCACAATAGATTCCGCCCTTAAAAACATACGGTACAGATTGCCGCTCGCTTTATGGAAACGGCCGATTTCATAATCCTCCCGCACAAATGCCTTCACTACCCGGATCCCGGTGACGTTTTCCTGTACGCTGGCGTTTAAGTCGTCGTATTTGCGGAACAGCTCGTTAAAATATTTCATTGCCTGACGGATGATAAGCATCAGGACGCCCCCTAAAAACAGGACGGCAACCAGATAAACGGTCGCAATTTTGGCATTGATCCAAAACGCCATACACAGTGCGCAGATTAAACTTGCAGGCGCGCGCATACACATCCGTAAAATCATCTGGTAGGCGTTCTGCAGGTTGGTCACGTCGGTCGTCATACGTGTGACAAGCCCTGCCGTGCTGAATTTATCAATGTTGGAAAAGGAAAACGTCTGGATGTTTTCATACATGGCCTGGCGCAGGTTTTTGGCAAATCCGGCCGACGCCCTTGCGCCGTATTTGCCGCCCATCACCCCGGCAAAAAGGCCGACTGCCGCGGCAAGCGCCATAAAGACGCCCATTTTGTAAATATGCGCCATATCGCCCGCCTGCACCCCGTCGTCTACAATGGACGCCATCATCAGCGGGATCACCATTTCCATCACCACTTCTAAGATCATAAAAAGCGGCGTGCGGATGGAATCGGCTTTAAATTCTTTGACTTGTGCACCAAGTGTTTTCAGCATATCTTCGTCATCTCCTCACTTGATTAAATTTTGTTTGATCTTGCCCAGCAAATTTAAAAGCTGCTCCTTTTCGTCCTCCGAAAGGTTTTCTTCTAATTTCTGGTGGAACCGTTCCATTTCACGCCAGGAGCGTTCCTGTAACTGCTCTGCTTTTTCGGTCAGGACGATTTTTTTGAGCCTTGCATCGCGGCTGACCGGAACACGCAAAATATATCCCTTTTGCTCGAAGCCCTGCAGCATAACAGTGACGGTGGAACGCCGGAGGGAAAATTCTTTTTCGATATCGCGCTGGAATACTTCACCCTGTTTGGCATGGTGCATGATATAACCCATGATTGCGTGCTGTACCCCGGTCATGCCGTCGTACTCGGGCGCTGAAAATGCAATGTCAAGCTTCCTGCGGATCAGATGGGAGATGCTTTTGATCTCATATCCAATGTAGCGTTTCTCTTCCACTGGTGTTCCCTCTTTCGATATTTTTTGCCGGACAAGATGTTAGCTTTCTAACGTTTTATGTTAGTTTACTAACATTATACAGAAAAAATTGGCAAATACAACCGGAAAATCTTACAAAAAGGGAAAAAATATCTTCGTTCTATTGGTCAAAATCCATGAACCAACTATATAAAAGAACTGCCGCACGAAAGAACTCTCCTTCCTTCGTGCGGCATCCCCTTTTATTCGCTGCCACTTACAATTTTCATCATTTCACAAACCCGCTCCCGATATGTGTGCCTTTGGCAAACCTTCTGGTACCCCCGCATTGCAATCCCTTTCCTCTCCCCGTCATGTGCCAGGTAATACCCTGCCAGCTCCACCAGCTCCTCTACGCTTTCAAAGCAGACCAAATCTTCTTTATGCTTGAAATAATAGGGGATCTCCGCCTGGAAATTTGTCATTAAAAATCCCCCGCACCCCAACACGTCCCAAATCCGAAGGGGCAGCCCGCTTTTAATATTTGGAATCGTAAAATTCAAATTAATCTTAGACCCATAAAACACCTTTGGCATTTCGCTCCAGTAATCCAGCGAACCGCCATAGCGCACCCCGTACAAATCCCTCGTATTGCTGTTGCTGTATATCGTCACTGGATATTTTTTGGCAAGCTCAATCAACGCGCGCTGCCTCTGCTGCTGCGCCGTTTTAAACCCCAGCACCGTCGTGGAAAAAATCAACCCCAAATCCGAAAAGGAATCCTTTGACTTTTCCAGCTTGAAATACTCCTGCAGCTGCCCTAGTACATCCACTGTCAGCATCTCCTCCAGGATATTGCCGCCGTTTACACACTGCTGCGCCCAGATGGCCGCATCAAAATACCCCTGCAGATATTCCGGCAGCTCTGGGCGGAGCATATCATAGCTATTGCGTTCATAAAGGCTTCCCACAAAAGATATATCATTTTGATAAGCCGCCAGGCTGCTCCCATTTTCTAGCAGATAGTTAAGGCGTTTTGTATTTACCGCCAACGGCAGATACCAGATATGCCCTACGCCCAACTCCCTAAATTCCAGATAATTTGTCTTATCAAACGAAAAGAAATAATTGCAGCTTTCAAATACCTTCCGGTTGTACATGCTAATTAAAGGATTGTCACAGGTCCAGACCACATAGGGGATTTGCAGCTTCGTACAGACCGATGTAACCAGCGCAAAATAGTTCACTGAAAAAACCATATCACATTTTTCCTGTAAAATAATTCCAAAGAGCTTTTCCTCAAATTCCCTGTCCTCATCATAGCATTCCAGATCCTGCTCCACTGTCACATACTCATATCCCAGCTCCGTAAAAGCTTCCAGAATATCCAGGTAATTATAAGCTTTCCACCGGTATACCAAAATCCGCATCGCGTTTCCTCCTGCCCATACATAGCAGCCCGCCTTCAATTAAATTGGCAAGGCATCCTGTACTATGCACCCATTCTTTATTCGTCATAAATTGAAACAATTTCCCCGTCTAAAATCCGGTTCATATTCTTCACCGCACAAAAATTTCCACACATGGAGCAGGTATCTTCTTTTTCCGGCGCCGCCTGGGCTCGGTAACGCCTTGCCTTTCCCGGATCCATGGCAAGTGAAAACATCTGCTCCCAGTCCAGCTTTTTACGCGCCGTACTCATAGCGTCGTCCCAGTCCCTTGCGCCTTTTACGCCCTTTGCAATATCTGCGGCATGAGCCGCAATCCTGGATGCCATAATTCCCTCTTTTACGTCATTTACATCTGGCAGGCGCAAATGTTCCGCCGGAGTGACATAGCACAGAAACGCCGCGCCGTTCATTGCAGCAACCGCCCCGCCAATAGCCGCCGTAATATGGTCATAGCCCGGCGCAACGTCTGTGACCAAAGGCCCTAAGACATAAAACGGTGCGCCGTGGCAGATGGTTTCCTGGATTTTCATATTGGATGCAACCTGATCGAGCGGCATATGCCCAGGCCCTTCAATCATGACCTGTACATCCTTTTCCCAGGCGCGTTTTGTCAGCTCCCCTAATGTAATCAGCTCTTCTATCTGGGAAGCGTCTGTCGCATCCTTTAGGCAGCCTGGCCTGCAGGCATCCCCAAGGCTTAACGTAACGTCATACTGCCTGCAGATTTCTAAAATTTCATCAAACTGTGCGTAAAACGGATTTTCTTCGCCTGTCATTTCCATCCATGCAAAGATAATGGACCCGCCCCTGGAAACGATATTAGTCAAGCGCTTATTCCGTTTAAACTTCCCGGCAGTTTCCCTGTTTATGCCGCAGTGTATGGTCATAAAATCCACACCATCCTCCGCGTGCATCCGTACAATATCAATCCATTCCTTTGCGGTAATCTCTTTTAACGGTTTGTGGTAATACACCACCGCGTCATAAATCGGTACTGTGCCAATCATTGCAGGGCATTCTCTGCAGAGCTTTTTGCGGAACTTCTGCGTATCGCCGTAAGAGCTTAAATCCATAATCGCTTCTGCGCCAAGCTCTACCGCCGAATGTACCTTTTCCATTTCTACATCCAAATCCTTGCAGTCCCTCGAAACGCCGAGGTTAACATTGATTTTGGTCTTTAACATGGAGCCGATTCCGTTGGGGCAGATGCCCTTGTGGTTTTTGTTACAGGGGATAATAGCTTTTCCTTCGGCTATCAGGCGGCAAAGCTCCCCGATATCCATGTTTTCTTTTTTAGCCACCTCTTTCATTTCTTTGGTGTAAATCTGTTTGCGTGCTGCGTCCATCTGTGTCGTATAATCCATACTATTCCATCCTTTCCAGCCCTTATAATAAAAATAGGATACATCACGGGGATATATCCTGTCTGCTGCATAGTCGCTGTCTTAGCTTCTTAATCTTCCTACGACGGCATTACCCGTATCAGGTTCATGGTTCGAAATGTAACCGCATTTCCTCTCAGCCTATCAATATAAGCTCCCCAGATCGTTATTTGGTTTGTTCTAAGTATAGCGGATTCTCTAACAGGTGTAAAGCCTTTCTTGCCACCCTCAAAAAAAGCACAGCAAAGGGGGGCTAACCCCGCCTTTTGCTGTGCTGGATTCATATTATTTTATTGTTACTGTTTTTTTCTGCCCCTTGCCATTAAAAATCTTCGTATATTCCGCTTTCATTCCTTTCGGCGCTTTTATCACCGCTTTTTTGGAAATATATTTAAGCGCAGATGCCCCGACTTTTTTAAGCTTCCTGCCTTTGATCACAATGTTTTTAAGCTTCTTGTCTCCATAGAACGCCCGTTTGCCAATGGAAGCTACATTCTTGCCAATGGTGGCTTTCTGAAGTTTTGCCATTCCTTTAAAGGCATTGTCTGCAACAGACGTTACTTTTACGGTAACTCCTTTAATTTTAACAGCCGGAGCAACCGTTACCGTCTGCAGGTTCTTTGATTTTACGCCGTATACTTCCGCGGTCTTTTTGGCAGCGTTTGTCACACGGTATTTTACTTTGTTTACAGTAATGGTATCGCCTGCCTTAAGCCCTTCGGCTTTGCTTTCTGCCTGTGCATTTACGGCGCCCTGAAGTTTTAACAATTCTTCCTGAATTTTCCTGATTGCCGCCTGTGCTTCTTCTTTTTCCTGTTTGAGCTTTAGAAGCTCTGCTTCGAGTTTTGCAACGCGTTCTGCTTCCGCTTTGGTTTCCGCAAGTTCTTTTGCCTGGCCTTCGAGGCGTTTTATTTCTGCTTCTAAGAAAACGATTTTGTTCACCTGCTCGGTAAGCGAGGCAATCTGCTCTTCCAAAGTCCCGATTTTTGCAACTTCCCTTTGCAGCTCCGAGATCTTTTCCGCCTGTTCTTTCAGCAGGTTTATCTGTGTCTGCAGGCCGCTTATTTTTTCCACTTCGGTCTTTAGCGCCTCAACCTGCTCTGCCTGGCCCTTTAATGTATTGACGTCGGACTTAAGCGTATCGATATCCGTCGCCAAATCGCCCGGTATCTGACCAGCCTGATCTATCAAATCTTTCAGATCGCTTTCCAGTTTTCCAATTCTGCCGTCAAATCCGTCGATGCCTTCCGGAAGCGCGTCCACTTCGCCCTGCAGTGCGTCCATTTGCTGTTTAAGCCCTGCAATGGCGCTTAATTTTTCTTCCAAATCCAGCCCCGCGACAGCGTCGGCCTGTTCGCGCAGATCCTGAATCTGGCCTTTGAGCGTTTCAATTTCCGCCACTTTATCCTCAAGCGCTTCTATTTTGGAAATCTCACCCTGTAATTTTGCAATCTCGCCATTCAGCCGTTCAATTTCATCTGTATTGGCCTGTACGTCTTCGAGTTTTGCAGCTTCTTCCTGAAGCAACTTAATCTGGGCTTCCAGTTCGGTAATCTTTTCCGCTTTGTCTTCGAGAATATCAATCCTGGATATCTCGCCCTGCAGCTTTGCAATTTCACTTTCCAGTTCCGATAATTGATTTACCCTGTCTTCCAAGCCTTCAATTTTTTCAGCTTCTTTCTGCAGTTTTACAATCTGCGCCTGCAATTCGGCCAGCTGATCCGGAGCGTCTTTTAAACGTTCCATCTCGGCCTGTAATTCTGCAATCCTTTGCCTTAAAATTTCATCCGAATCCGTCGAATCTGAAACGGTAATACGTATACTTGCCGTAATCTCCGGATTTTCAGATAATGCGGCTGTAATCTGGGCGCTTCCTTTTGCTACTGCCGTAATCGTCCCTTTTTGATCCACACGCGCCACGGATTCATCGGAAGAAGACCAGCTTGCCGCAGTGTTCACCGTGCCTGACGGCGTAACGGATACGGCTGCTTTCACCGTTTCATTTGGAAGCAGTTCTGTTTTTGCCGCAGACAGCTGCATGCTTCCAACCCATTTTACAGACAATGCGGCGACTGCTTCCCCTGCCATATGGGTATCTGTTTCGGATGTCGCCAGTTTGATCCGTATGCTGCCGAACCTGGAAACCGTAAGCGTTTTGCCGTCGGTTTTGTCCACGCGGCCTTTTCCTGTCCCGCCGCTTACCACACTGTAAACCTGATTCTTGCCCGCATTGGTATCTATATCAAACAACCCCAGCCTGCTAAGATCAATCTGATTTCCTGATATTTCCACCGTTTCTGTCTGTTTCGGCGTAATCGTAACAGGGACTTTGTATATAGCGTAAAGCGTCAAATCCGCTGCCGGCATAATAACGGTATCGCCTGCGCGGTAGCTTATGCCCGTACCGTCGGCTTTTGTATTCCATTCTGCAAACAGCCTGCCGTCCGGCCCTGTAATACCGGTTCCCTTCGCTGCCGTAAATGTCTGTGACGCGTCCAAAGTGGACTGGATCGGAGCCGTTCCCGTCCCGCCGTTTAAGTCATAGGTTACCATATAATCCGGATCTTTTTCCACTTCTACTAAAAGCATCGGGGCATTAGCCGCATTTGAGCCGGTCCCGCCTTCTTTTGACGTCAGCCTGAAGTCTCTGGCATTGGTGTTTACCGTTACGGCAAATGTAATCTGTTCTTCGCCTTCCGAAAGAGCCTCATAAAACCCAGTTACATCCAGTTCCAGTGTTTTGCTGCCGTTTTGCGTCGCCGTAAACGCTTCGGATTCCACAATCGTATCCGGATCGGTAAGCGCCGGCCTGGTGACCCAGGTTACTTTGCTCTCATCCCAGTCGGAGGACGCCGTTGTTGCCAGAAGCTTCACATTATCCGTTGTGCCCCCGCCGTTCTGGTTACCTTCATAGTGAAGCGCCAGTTTTACGGATTTAACGGCCTGATCTTGAAATTCACTTACGTCAAAACGGATGAACGACGCCTTCATATCCGTGCCGTCCGTGGTACTTGTGCTTGTAAATTTCTCGCCAAACATTCCATATTCTGTGGTATTGCTGTGCTGGCGCAGTAAAAGTGAAGGATCGGAACCATAGTTTGTAATTTTCTCATTCTGCCAGGTCTTTCCGGCAGCGTCTGCATTGGCCCTGACAACGACTCTTGGATCTTTGTTCCAAATTGCATAAAATACGGTGTCTTCTTCAAACTTCATTTCCTCTACCTGCATGGCTTCTTTGTCTGAGCGGTCTGTCGTCCAGCCGCCGAAGAGGTAGCCTTCCCTGGATGGAGACGCGGGCGTCAAAACAGCCCCGCCCTTCGGGATAAAGTTCGAAACCGCCTGCACGCTGCCGTTGATATTACCACCATAAAGGTCAAAGGAAACGGTTACGCCCCTGGTTACATTTACAACGTAGCGATTGGTTACGCTTCCGTTTGTCACCGTATAAGTTACCGGTTCTGTAAAATCCTGCGGCCCTTCGGGACTTATGGATGCTCCCGGCGTTACGGTAATTTCCGGCGTAACCGCCGTAATATCCATAGAAGCCGGAACCGGCAGGGAAACGGTTTTGGTATCCTGATCAATTGCGCCTGTATAGCCGCCAAGTGCAAAACCTGCCAGAACGGCGTCTGCAGCCTGGCTGCCGTCTCCGCCCTTTAATATGATCTGCGTCATATTAAACCGCCACGTTTCACTGTTCGGGTAATTTACCCGCAGATAATTTGTGCCTTCCGGAAATACGGCGTCCTCATTTGAGGTATAATCTCTCTGCGCCCAGATTCCGTCTTTTGTTCCGGTACCCGGTAAAATATCTCCTTTTGTAAATCCGGTAAACGCAGTCCAGTTTTCCCCGTCAGCGGATGTTTCAAATGTAAAGCTGTTGTTATTGGATATTTCATTGCTGCCACTATCGCTCGTATACGCAACGTTGCGCACCTGGAAAAATTTCAGATCCGGCGCCGCAAATACGACATTCTTGCCGCCGCCGTTTGGTTCCGGATAAATTCCGTAATGGAACCCGTAATTGCCCACGTTCTCTACAAGCATTCCGGCGCTTCCGGAGTAAATCAGCTTCGGCGTAAGCTTCATCGCGCTAAACTGCACCTTTTTTCCGCTGCCGACATTCGGATAATCAAACGTTTCCGTAACGCTCCAGGAACCTATTTTTTCTGCAAACCCTTCTGCTTTTACCGCTTCTTTATAATCTGTCATATACTTAAACGCAACCAGGTTATCCGCAGCGCCTTCTAACCTGCCGTATACCGTCTGTACGGAGCCTGCCGTAAACATTGCGTCCGAAACCGGGGTAAGCCATTTCACGCGGAACGTTACCGGTTCTTCCACCCCGTCAACCGACGCCTGTACCGTTTGCGGCAGAGATGGGCTTTCGCCTGCGTTTGCCGTGTACAGCTGCGGCGTGATAATTTCATTTACCGTAATATTTGCTGAAAGGAACCTTGCGTTCACCCAGTCGGCCAGGTCGTCTTCTGCGTTCTGCGACCTGGATTCGGTTACCAGGCGGACAGTGGATTTCCCTGTCACGTCGATATCTACGAGTTTTGCTTCGTTTGCCCGGTCCATGTCTCCGCTCGAGAAGGCGGGCTCTGTTTCATCATCCAAAAATACTTTAAACGCAACTGCTCCCGGAGCGGCCACACCGCCTTTTACAAGGCTTAAGTTGACCAAAGAACGGAACCGTTCATAGCCTTTGCCCGCAATATCAATTACGATTTCGGCCGGGGCCTGCGTCCCGAAGCCTTTTTCATAAACTTCCCCGGGGCCGCCCTGCATCCCTCTTGCCTGCAGGCTTTCTCCGTTTGCCATAGTATCCTTAAATACATTATCCTGTGCCTGCGTCTCATAGTTTTGATCGCTTGCATATACTACCGTGCTGACATTCAGCCAGGCAACGGCTTTCGTTTCGGAACTTAACACCGTACCGGTTATCTTTTTCATTCCCGCAGACGCTACGTCCTCTTCAGAAAGAGCCCATTTTACGCCGATGGGTTCTTCCGATCCGTCCGTAAACGTTACGTTTACCGTAGACGGCATAGTCGGCATAACGCCGCGTTCCGTGCTGAGGGAAATTTCTTCAACAGACGAAATTTCTTTTACCAGGACTTCCGCGGTAACTGTTTTGTCCGGGCCGATTTTTCCGTTCACGTCAAAAATACCCTCTTTGGCGTACTCAGACGGATCCACCCCGTCCCAGGCCACTTGTGCCGAACCGGTTTCCCCATCCGTATAATGAAGCGTTACAAAATTCGGAAGAGGAGGCTCTATCCCTGCGACCGTAGTTACTTCTACTTCCTCAATCGTATCAATCCCTTTGACATGGACAATCGTTTCCACACGTTCGTCAATCTCACCCGACACCGCATATACTTTATAATTACCCGGCCTGTTCAGGTTCAGGGCATCCAAATCCCAGGAATCAATCTGGTATTCCTGGATCAATCCGTCGTCATAAACGGCTCCGACTGTTTCCGGCAGCATTGGCGTAACGCCGACTCCGGTCGTCACTTCCGGCAGGTCGTAAGAAAGAACTGTCGTTCCGTCCCCAACGGTATCTACCGCGCCGGCCGAAAGCGTATTGGACGCCGCCTGGCCCCCTGCCGTTTCCACCTTTGCTTTTACGGTTATTTCACCCGATCTTGCCGCAGCGTTTGCGGATGCCTTTATAATCGCAAGCGCTTTTCCGTTAAATGCTTTTCTGCTGTTGCTGGTATTGCTGTTATTGTGGTTATTGGTGCCGCGGAACGGTTCCCTGTCTCTTGGATCCCCGTTGTCAAGAGCTATAATTTCTCCGCCTTCCACTTCAAACGTAATCCGGTTGTCTGCGTCCGGAACCATAATTCCCGCGCTGTCAACGACTGTAGCTTCTACATAAAGCAGATCGCTTCCATCGTTTTTAATAAATGCCTTTTCACCGGAAAGCACGACAGATTCCGCTTCCCCCGCGGTGTACACGACATCTTCTGCAATCACTTCGCCCGCCGCATTTTTCGCAACGGCCTTTAATTCGCCTGCCTGGTACTCCTGATAGCCGTAATCTAAGTATACCGGCTTGGCCGTATCCCTGTTATATTCTTTTACGCCAATGGATTTTCCGTTGATAAATACTTCTACGCTTGCCGCATTTGTATAAACCATAACCGGCACCTGGGTGCCCATATCCCAGTTCCAGTTCTGCGGCAGCAGATGTACGGTCGGGATATCCGTCCATGCAGAACGGTACATATAAAACGCGTCTTTTTCGAAGCCCGCCGTATCGATAATCCCAAAATAAGAACTTCTTGAAGGGCTGCTGTGCGGCGTCGGCTCGCCTAAGTAATCGTGCCCGGTCCAGACCATTTCGCCAAACATGTACGGAACCATATCGTCCCTGTGCTCACGGATGGAAATGCTTGCCGTCGTAAAGTTCCTATTGTACGGCCACTCGGACGCATAACCGCTTCCATGCGGCCAACGGCCGCCCTCTTCACTGGCGCCCCTGTAATCTTCAATATTGTAAACGCCCCTGGTGTAAAATGCGGATGCGTTTTCCGTGCCGACTACGCAGGCATTTGGATACCGCTCCTTGTGCGCGGGGTACTGATTGTTTGCCCTTGAATAGTTGTGGCCGCCGATATCCGCCATCACCATATTGTCGATAAACCCGTATTTGCGGGTTACCTTGTTATTGCCGGTATCCCAGGTCGGAGGAGCCGCTGAAATCGGCCTGCCGTAACGCGCGCCGTATTCGGCTCCGCCCTCAACCGTATTGCCGCCGCCCCTGACGTTATAATCCGTCTTATAGCCGTTTTCCTCTCCCGGCAGGGCCGCATAATTTTCGGCCGGTTCCGGACGGACTGTCCGTTTGGTTTCCTTGTTGATAATATTGGTATATGGAATATTATCCAGAGAGTCAATTTCTTTGATTGCCGCAGATAACAGCCACTGCGTATCTATCCCGTGCCCGTCGGACGAATCGTAAATTTCATTTCCGGTACTCCACAGGAAAATGGACGGGGAGTTTTTGTCCCGGTCTACCATTGCCTGGATATCACGCACGCAGTTCGGCTTTAAGTCCGGATTGACCCAGCGGATATAGGTATCCGGGCCGTCTGCGCCGGAATATTCAAATACGGTCGTCGTGCCGTCGTCGGCTTTATTAAAATAGTTGTGGTAATCGTCGCTGTTTTTGGCTTTGATCCACTGATCGAAGCCTTCTTCAAATATCAGCATCCCCAATCTGTCCGCCGCTTCGATATACTCGGGCGATACCGGGTCATGCGCGCAGCGCACTACGTTTACGCCCATGGATTTCAGCTTGCGGATCCGCCTGTCAATCGCCGCCTGGTACGTTTCCATACCGAGCGCGCCCAGATCGCGGTGCTCGCACATACCGTTAATCCTTGTGTATTCTCCATTGATAAACAGGCCTCCGAGCGTGTTCTCTTCACTGTACGCTTCATCGAACGTACCCGGTTTTAAATAAAGGTAACGGATACCAAAACGAGTATCCAGCGTATCTATCACCTTGCTGCCCTGTATAATTTCAGTCTTTACCCAGTACAGGTTCGGGTCGTCCACACTCCAAAGATCCGGCTTTACAATGTCAATCAGCTGATCCACCTTTACCGTTTCCCCTGCAGGAACCTGAATATTGTCCCGGCGCTTTTTGGCAACCTCCGGATTTTCCTTACTGTAAATCACGGAATTTACCGATACGACAGAGTCGTCCGCCGTTTTGTTTTCAATGCTGGTACGTACGTTGACGGTAGATTTCTCTTTTAACGTCTCCATATCCGGTTCCGTATGGAAATCCGGCTGTATGTATTTTCCATCCTCTTCCACAACAGTCGCCACATGTACGCCATTGACCGGGACATGGATTTTTTCTGTTGCAATCAGGTAAACGCTGCCGTAAATGCCGGCGCCGGCATACCAGCGCGCGCTGTTCTTGCTGGAATAAGCTTTGACCGCAATGACGTTTTCTTTCCCGTCATAATTGAGGTACGGCGTTATATCATATTCAAATGTCACATACCCCAAAAACTGTTTGCCCAGGTCATGCCCATTGATCCAGACCTCGCTGACCATCTGCACAGCGTCAAACTGAAGCACAATGTTTTTGCCCTTCATATCGTCCGAAAGCGTAAACGATTTGCGGTACCACCCCGTACCGCCTGCAAGAGACCCCTGTGCAGGCCTTGCCTCACTGTCCGTAAACGGCTGGTAAATACTCCAATCATGCGGAAGCTGCACCGTATTCCATTCGCCGCTTTCGGTATAATCCGGCCGGCTTGCCGTCTCGTCTAAGCTGTTATTGATTTCCGTGGCTTTATCAAGCAGGCAGAACCTCCAGTCTTCGTTGATTTTGATTTTCCGCTCACTTGCCTCTATGCGCCCGGTCAACGCGTCCGCAGGCGCGGCATTTGCCGTCACCGCGCCGCCCAATAAGCCCGTCGGCAGTAAAGCCGCCGCCATTGCAAGCGAAAGAACCAATGACAGAACTCTTTTAAAAATCCTTTCTTTGTCCATTACTCTTTCTCCTTTCTTTTTTGCCTGTTTTGTATCTTTTTCCTGCCGCTTTTTTGTTACAGATGTACAGGATAACAGATCAAAACATCGCTTTGAAATCAGTATAAAAAAAATTCCCATAAAAATATATGGAAATTTTTTTGTATTTTGGTACTTTTTTTGGTTTTGTCGTTATCTGTCTTTTTCTTTCAGCCAGTATCCCATCTGCTCCATTAGCTTTGGAATATCAAGCGGCTTTGCCAGGTAGCCGTTCATCCCGGCTTCACGCCCCGCCGCAATATCCACCGCGGAAGCATTGGCCGAAACTGCAATAATCGGAATTGTCACCGCATCTGCTCGCGGGAATTTGCGGATGGCCCGCGTCGCTTCGAGCCCATTCATAACTGGCATCTGAATATCCATTAAGATCATGTCAAAATACCCCTCCGGCATTTCCGCAAAGCGCTTTAGCCCTTCATGGCCATCCTCGGCATACTCTACCATAGCGCCAGTTTCCCCTATCAGCTCTATGGCTATTTCCCTGTTAATCTCATTGTCCTCCACCAGCAAAATCCGGCTCCCCTGAAAGGAGATATCAGGGCTTGTGCCGCGCGCTAAGCCGGATGGGCCATCGACATGCTCAGCCGGGTTTTGTAGCCTTAATATCACTGATACTGTAAATTGGGACCCCTTTCCCGGCGCACTTTTCACACTAATCGCCCCACCCATCATACGTGCAATATTCTGCGCAATTGAAAGCCCTAAGCCCACACCATCCGCATAGCCCCCCTCTGCGCTCTCCATATGGCTGAACGGTTCAAATATATGCCCGATAAATTCTTTTTCCATACCGATCCCGTTATCACTAAATACGAAATCATACGATCTGCAGCCGTGTTCCCTGGATTCGTGTTCCGCAGACGTTACTTCAATTGTGCCGCCGGACGGCGTATATTTGATGGAATTTTCAAGGATATTTAAAAATACCTTTAAAAGACTCTTATGATCCCCTAATATATGATCATGCTGCACCTGCATCGGATGTACTAAAAGCTTTAAGTTTTTCTCCTGGACAGCAGGCAGGACCTTAGAGGCAGCTTTCTGCATCAGCTCAGATAAGCTGAACGCTTCTGCCTTTAAGTCAAAACTGCCTGACTTAATCTGGCTGATATCCATAATCTCATTTAGGACAAAAAGCAGCTTGCGGCTCGAAACATATGCTTTTTCCAGGCAGTCTTTTACCTTCTGGTGATCTTCTACGTTATCGGCAGCAATTTTAATCATGCCCATAATGCCGTTCATCGGAGTACGGATATTGTGGCTCATGCTAAACAAAAATTCCTGCTTGGATGCATTGGCCAGATCCGCCGCTTCACAGGCAGCCTGCAGCGCCTGGTGTTCACGCATCTCCTTGCGCTTACTCTCCGTAACGTCCTGGGCGGCATATACAATAGACCTGGCCCTGCCCTTTTCGTCTGACTGCGCCATAACAGCGGTGCTCCGGATCCATCCGTATTCCTCTGGCTTTGTGTCAGAATGCTCCGGCAGCTTGCGGTATGCTAATGTCACATACGGGTTCTTGGGGCTTAACGTATTGCGCAGGTTCTGGCGGCTAAGTACATGCAGGTACTCCTCGCGGTCGTCAGGATGGACAAAATGCTCCGCATAAGCCTGTAACCCTTCTGCATAATCCATCTCATCGCCCAGGACGTTTCCAACTTCCTCAAGCTGTGTCACGCTCCGGAAAATTTCATCCTCCAAATCCGCATAATAGGTCGTAAAAAACATACCGCTTAACGTCCTTATGATATCGTCCTGCTCCTGTTCCCCTTTAAGGCGCATTTCTTCCTCAAGCTTTTCCTTCGTAATATCCCTTCCTAAAATATTAACGGATATACGGCTTCCCTGGCGGGCGTATATAATATGCTGCTCTAACCACTGTAAGGATTTCCCAACAATCCGGTACTGGCAGGTTTCTTCAAAATAATCCCCTACGTTCGCTGCTTTCTGGTAAAGGTGCTCCGGGCTCATAACACTGCGGAATGCCTGGGCGTCTTCCGGCCTTACTACAGTTTCAAGGGCACGCTGGAAAAACTGGTGGTAGTTCCCGGTATAGACTTTCCTGATTTCGCTTTCTTCATTGATCCAAATACGTTCACACTGGCCGTTTTCTAAATACACTGTCGTCATTACACTGTAGCGGGATTTTAAAATCGCAGCAAGCTGCATATCCCGCAGGTTTAAGGTATGCTCCTGGCGCACACGCCGATCGACGTTCTGAAGCGCCAATATTGTGTAGTTTTTTATCCCCTGGCGCTGCCCAAAATAAGCTATCACAGCCATATAGCGGTATTCATGATCCTCTTCCCCGCGCCACTGGCAAAGCATATCTTTTTTGGGGATGTCGGAATCTTTAATATTTAAAAGGCCCTGCAGCGAAAACATATCGTATACTTTGTCCCGGTCGAGCGGGTGGATCTGTTTTAAAAGGCGGGACTGCATAATTTCATCCCACTGGATTGTCCAGGATTTCCAGCCTGTGTGCGTATGCCCGTTTTCACGCACCAGATTGGCTTCCCCGGTATCAAGATCTATGCCGTAAATTCCATAATTTTGCTCGCCCAATGTCCGGATCACTTCCTGGATCCGCATACTCGCATCATCCATTTCCAGGCTTTCCTGTAAAATATCATGGATATCCTTTACATAAAGGAGTATGTAGGAATCGCTGCCTGGGGAACTCTGATCCGATACGACCTCCATTAAATTCCAGCGGTAATCCTCACCCAAACGCCTGCGGTAACAGCAGGTCAGCACATCCTGCCTGTTTTCTAAGATGCCCCTTAGATGATCGGGGCGTGTAAATGAGATAAAATTGTGCATATCGTCCGGATGGATGCCTCCATTGTAAATAAACTGCCCGAGCCAGCTGGAAAATACATCCGTACCATACCCAAATGCCCTGTCCTCCGGCCTGATTTTGACCACCTCATAGGTATCCTGCGTAAGGTTGACGCGCAGTATTTTGTGGTATGCCTGGTTGATGGCCTGTACATGGGGCGCTACAGTTATGATAAATGCCGGGATCTTCTTTTCCCACTTTGTCCTCACTGCCGTGATATTGACGATTTCGCCAAATGGATTATGGTAGCTTATGGTCTCATTTTCCTGTTTATCTCCGATAGTCAGGATCGGGCAGTTAGCACAGGAATAACCCAGAAGGCTGCCGCATATAATCCCTGTCCGGATTTGGGGCAGCACTTCTTTTACGTGCTTGTTATAATATAAAACCTCATGGTTATCTTCCCGGATGATGAATACTCCGGTCGTCGGTACCGCGTTTAGAATTTTTTCATAATCTTTGATATCCATCGTCTTGCCTTTCTTTGACTGAAACTTATATAAAGAACTTAGAGCGTATTTGTGGTTGGGTTTGTTTGCTTCTATTGTACTAAATTGGCAGACGGCAATCAAGGGGGTGGGAGAAATTTACCGGGCAAATCCCAGTAAAAAGAGGACGCCGCCCAGGCATCCTCTTTTTATACCCATTCTATCTGACAAGGCCATTTTGACATGGGGACAGGAACAAAGCTACCTCCCCATAATATAACCGCAAAACACATTTCCGACATTCCCAAACATCTGCTGCGCATCCGAAAGCCCCATTTTTTCTGCCTTCCCTTTCAACGGATCGTACAAAATTACATTCTGCGCATCATACCCGGTAACAAGTACTGCTTCTGCATCGCTTCGCATCGCAAACACCGGAGTACCCAAATTGACATAATACAATACCTCTTCGAGTGAACACCCCATCAAATCCAGCACTATCACGTCCTCCATCGCTGTTTCTAAAATCTCTTTTATGGTTTTGCCCTGTTCTAGCAGCGCCCCGACATTAATATGGATTGATTCGTGCACCAGCATACCGCTCACACACTGGGCGACAGAAGAAGCCCCCTCGTCCTCCTCCCCGGCACGCGCTTCAATTTCGGGCTGTATGGATTTCCTGGCTCGTTTCCAGATATACTGCTGTTTCTTGCCTATCACAACGCCCATTTCCTCATTTGCCGCTGCAATTGCTTCCGGGAGGTTTTCTGTCACTTTAAGTACGTCCCCCCTGGCATATGCATAATAACACCCCTCTTTGCCGGAATGCTCTATCGTAATTTCCCTCTCCTCCTCTACGACAATCTCTTTGGGGGTCATCACTTTTGCCGCTATAGCCTTTGCCGGCCCCACAAGGGTGAGCTGCACCTGTGTTTCCTTTACCTCAGTTACCGTTGTATGGACGCCGACCACCGTACCGCTGTCCCCCTCCCTGTTCATAATAGTATCCTGGGGCGCTTCCACATAAGCTATCCCATTAAACTGGATACGGTCTAAATACATAATATAATCTTCAATTTCAATGCCGGAAACAAAATACCCTTCCTTCTCGTATGATTTTAGATTTTCCAAAAATTTGGCGTTAGCAATCCTGACCTGGTACATGGGAAATACTGTATTGCCCGCAAGATCTTTGTAGATATCGGATTTTCTTGCCACGCCATATACAAAATCCTCATCCATAAACCCAAGTGGTTTTAAATACTCCCCACCCCCTGCCGTAACCTTTCTGCGCTCCTCTTTTTCCAAATCAATAAAATGGATAACAGGGGACGCATCGGGATCCTTACTGTCTGTCCACGCAAAATACTGATGAGATTGTGAAATGGTATACGCCCCTGCTTTTAAACCGGTAATATATTCTTGTACCTCCATGGTCGCCAGCTCAATCCGGTACACATTCCCATCCACCATCATAAAAAACACGCCCTGGGCATTCTTATACATCAGCTGCCCCAAATCCGCTTTCATCACCTGATAACCCCTGTTAGACGGAATAAACAGCTCTTCCTCAATCGTGTTAACCACACTGTCGTAGTGGTACACGCATATACCCACTTTCCCCTCATGGGCACCGCTGTTCATATAGCCGTAAACTACAAAATCCATACTGCCTGTTTCGTCGATATTAATAATCCTAATGTCATGTTCCCTATAGTTTTCCCTGTCGTCAATGCCTTCATTGCCCATAAAGCTAAAGACACGCGCAATCTGGCTGCTAGCCTGGTTGTAGCACCATAGCTCGCCGCCCTGCACAAAGCTTACAATGTCCCCTTTCTCATTGGGCGTAAATTCCACGTCCTCCCCCCGGATACCAAGCTGGATATAATTGTCATACGCCTCTAGATTTTCCCCACGGAAAATCTGCTCCATATTCCTTTCGTAATTTAAAAGGTACATCCTCTCGTTGGTATAGCGTATCCGGTAATATTCTTCTACATTATAATATTCCAGCTCCCCGTTTAAACCGGAGGATGTCACCAGGTAATCGAGTATGACAACTGTATAAGAGTTATTAATCTCTTTTATAGAAGGGACAGGGGTCGTAAGCCGTTTCCCCGCAAAATCCGCCCATGCCACCTGCTTTAGGCTGGAATGGATATTGACCTTTGCCAAAGTTGTATTATCCCCGGAAGCATCCGGCTCCAGGTAAGTAGCCAGGCTGTCCGCCTCTGCTTTATCAAACGTCTTCGTATGGAACTCCATTGCAAACCTGACACATTCCCCTGTATAGCAGTCACGTTCTTCCATGATCCGCGTATAATAATAAATGATATTTTTGCCGGAGGAAAGCTTTAAAATCAGAAGATATTCTTCGTTTTCCTCCAAAAGGTTCTGAATAGCAAGATCTGCCGTAATCTTGCCTTTTTCTTCCTTATAGCCTTCCACCACGGTATCTGAAACCAGCCTGTCCGTACTCAGACTTCTGATTTCATAAGATATCCCGTCCACCTTCGTATCATAGGAGCGTATCTGGATGGGCAGGATACGTTCTTTCCCAACCGGCGCAACTGAGTCGCGCATATAAACGCCGTCCATCTCCTGCGTATAGCCCCGCAGCTCATTAATTTCCATATCATTTATATATAAAGAAACAACTGGCAGCGTTGCATCTGCCATTTCCGTCGTCAAATCGCGGTTAGAATGGTTTGTTAGCTGCCCAAACCCGATTATCCCCAGGCAAAACACAGCAACTAACACCAGTACCTTTACTATCCCTTTTTTCACGGCGCACTTCCACCTTTCTTTTATCCCAAATATGCCATGGCCCCCTGTACAGATACAAACAGGCCATGGCTTTTTTCTGGCAGCCCTGTTTACCACCATCTGCGGCAGCAGCGCCTGCGCCTGCCCCGGCGGCGGTACATTTCATCATATAAAAGGACCTGTATCACATCCATCAGATCCCGGTCCCTGCCCCCTTTGTACTCCGCCTGCTGCACGGGGACTGCTTTATCATAAATGCCTGCTGCCGTCCGGTACAAAAGCACTTTATCCGGATATTCGTCATACATCATGCTTCCTTCGTATTCCATTTTATCACATTCTTCTTCCACGTATGCAAGCAGCTTTTTCATACGCTTTGGATACAATTCCTTTATACGTTCCATATCCCGCTCGTACTCTTTTTCCGCCTGGTATACATTCGTCATCGGATAAGTCAGATAAAAAGGCATCCTGCCGCCGGGCTGTTCCGGCATCTGCAAAAATGGTTCGCTGAAATGATTCACCATACTCGCTCCGTATAAAATATTAGTATACTATATGCGGTAATTTGGGGGATGTGAAATTTTCTTCCGTAATATTATATCCCAGGATATGGGGAATGACAACAGGGTTGTGGGAAATATTTGATAATTGTTAATTATAAGACAGGCAGGCGGGCAGCGCTGCCAGAAGAAGGCGGGGGCAATTAAACCTGTCTGCCCCCCTTTCGTTTTAATTACGCCGCAATGCCTCGATTGGGCTCATTTTTGCTGCCTTCCTTGCCGGATAAATACCGAAAAACAATCCAATTGCAGAGGAAAATAACGTTGTAACCAGAATTGTGCCTATGCTTACCGACGGGGTAAATGTAAACATTGGGTTAACTACGGCTACGACCCTCGCAACCAGAAAGGCCCCCGCTATTCCACTTGCTATCCCAATCAGCCCGCCTATCATGGTTATGATTGCCGATTCGGATAAAAACTGCAGCAGAATAGAACGCGTTTTTGCCCCCAGGGCTTTCCGTATGCCGATTTCACGGGTACGTTCGGTTACAGATACCAGCATAATGTTCATGACGCCGATACCGCCTACGATTAGGGAAATGGCGGCAACAAGTGAAATTAACATAGTAACGACATTTATAACGGTGTTTACCGTGGCAAGGTAGTCGTTAAAGCTTTCATACTGGTAAATATCTTCTCCAGCACACTGGTGCCTGTTTTCTAACAGGTTTACTACCTGGGATGTGATAGCCGCGGTATCGGCGTTTTGTTCTGCCAGCAGATAAATCTGGTAGTAGGGTGCCGCCGATACGCCGTATACCTGTTCAAATACGGTCAGTGGAAAATAGACAGTAACTGGTGTGTTGTCGTAGGTGAAGGTAAACATAGACTCCTTTTCCGCGGCCTCTACCCCGACAATTGTCATAGAAATATCCATTCCCCAGACATTCACATTGAGGCTCATACCAATCACATCTGTAGAGCCAAACAGGCGCACGGCATCGTTTTCCCCAATTACACAGACTGGCACCCCTGCTAAATATTCAGATTCGTTAAAATACCTGCCCTTTAGTATCCCCGTTGTGGAAAAGTACTGGAAGGACGCCATCTGGGCGCTTGCGGATACCGTAAATTCACCTTTTTGGGTGACGGTGCTTCCGTCAGCATACATGTAGCTGTTAATGGCCTTGATTCCGGGTACCTCTTTGATCGCTTCGATGTCTTCCTCTGTAATATAATAGGAACCTGTGCTGTCAAATGTGTACAGGGCAATCTGGCCGGATGCGATACCCGCCATCTGGTCAGTGATAACATTCTTGGCGCCGTTGCCAAGGGACATAATCAGGATAACAGATGAAATCCCAATGATGATACCCAGCATGGTAAGAAAAGATCGCATTTTGTTTGCCCTGATGTTGGAAACCGCCATTTTCAGATATTCATAAAGCTGTGACATGGCTGCCTCCTATTCTGCCGTATCCTGTTGGGCATCTTCATGATCAGCCTTTGACGGGCTGTCTGTTTCTTCTGTATCCCCGTCTGGCGACGGGCTGCCTGCATCCTCTGCATCCTCTGCATCCCCGGATTGCTCTGCCGGGGCTTCGATCACTTCAAGCCCCTCCACAATTGTAGAATCTACTGTTGTGATAACTTTTTCGCCCAGCTCAATCCCGCTTTTGATTTCGATTTCTTCCTTGGAGGAAAGCCCGGTTGTAACATATTTCTTTGCGACAATCCCATTTTCCACCACATAGACAAAATTCCCTTCCATATCAGAGTTGACAGCGGATATCGGTACGGCTAAGACGCCAAGCGCCGAGCCCAGGTCGATTTTCACCTCAGCGTCCAATCCAAGTATCAGGCTGTCGTCTGGTTTGTCAATATGTACCTTGACAATAACCATGGCGCTGCCGGATTCGCCTTGCTGGGCAATTTTACTGATGTTTTGGACGCTGCCAGTGTATTCCTTCTCCTGGAATACGATAGTGGCTGTCTGCCCTGTCTGTATAGATGCCAGGTTATATTTGGAAACCTTAGTCTCTACACACATATCGCCTGCGCTTGCCAATGTGATAAGCGGCGTACCCTCTGCCGCCATGGTTCCGGCAGATACTGCTATCTCGGTAACAATACCGTCAAAGTCCGCCGTTACGCCTGCTTTGGCACGGGAGAGGTTGTCGGCGCTCTGCTGCAAGGTCAGGTGGCTGGCCTGCTGGCTGTAGCTGATATTTGCTTTGGCAGCTTCGGATAATATGCCGGCTTCCGCGGAAGCGTTTTTAGATTCGGCCTCGCCTAATTTGCCCTGCAGCTCTGCAAGCTGGCTATTCTTCTGGGAAAGCTGCGCCTGGATATTGGTCATATTATTAGCAAGCTCTGCCGAACTTCTGACTTTCTTCTTCTTGGCCGCAAGAGATTTTTCCCTGTCTTTTTTACTGCTGCGCAAATCCTTTAATTCACTCTTTTCCCTTTCAGAAATACCGCCCTGCTCCTTTTTAGATTCAAGCGCCGTAATCTGGGAGCCTAAGCTTTCTACTTCCGCTTCTAAGCGGCTTACTTCTTCGCTTGCTGCCGCATTGTTATTGGTTGCTAATTCATTTTCGGTCGCCTGCGACTGCAAGCTGGCAATTTCCGCATTTAATGCGTCAATCTGCCCTTTAAGTGTCTGGATATCACTGGCGCTCACTGCGAGGTCGCGCGCACTTTCACTGCTTTTTGCCAGGGTATCATTGCCTGTCGCATCCTCCGCCATTGCCTGAAGCTGGGCAATGTCATAATTTTTCTGCAATGACGCCGTATCATATGTCAATAGAAAATCCCCGCGTTCTACGCTTTCCCCCAATGCCACCGGGATCTCTCCCACCTGCGCGTCCACCGGGGAAGCATAGACATGAGTCAGCTCGCTTGCTATCACCCCACTGGTGTCTAAAGTAGACACAATATCCCCTGTTGCGGCTTCTGCGGTAGTTACCATCGGGCGCAAATCCTTTGGCCCACCCAAAAACATTCCTGCTATAAAACGGATAATAAGCACAAGGACTACTACGGCTGCAATAACTTTCCATGCCTTAGTCTTCTTTTTGGGCCTGTGCCCTGCCACGGCTTCGGTTTTGCTCTTTCTTTGAAACATAATCTCACTCCTTCATTCCTTCCGTCTCTATTTTTGCTGCAACCTCTTCAATGGAACCCCCCTGATCCTGCCCCATATCGGTATCCGACACGATTTTGCCGTCCATAATCCTTATGACCCGCCTTGCGCTTGCCGCGATTTTATTATCGTGGGTAATCAGGATTACAGTCCTCCCTTCCTGGTGCAGTTCACGTAAAATCTGCATAATCTCTTTGCTTGACGCCGAATCTAAGTTCCCGGTAGGCTCATCGGCCAATATCACCGGAGGGGCTGCGGCAAGCGCCCTTGCAATTGCGACACGCTGCTGCTGCCCGCCCGACATCTCCGAGGGCTTATGATCCATCCGGTTTGATAAGCCCACTTTCTTTAGGGAAGCAACTGACATTTCATAGCGTTTTGCCGCCGGGACATTCCGGTAAATAAGGGGCAGCTCTACATTTTCCAGCGCCGTCAAATTGGGGATCAGGTTAAAACCCTGGAAGATAAAGCCGATTTCTAAGTTGCGGATCTCTGAAAGTTCATCGTCCGAAAGCCCTGCCACGTCTCTGCCGTTCAGATAGTAGCTTCCAGATGTCGGAATATCCAAACAGCCTAACATATTCATAAAGGTAGACTTGCCAGAACCGGATTGGCCAATGATGGCGACAAATTCACCCTTGGCAATCCGAAGCGACACGTCGTTTAAGGCGCGGACTTCATTCTCGCCTGGGTTGTAAATCTTCATAAGATTTCTGACTTCGATTAATGTGTCCACAGTTTTTTCCTTTCTGCTTATTTCGTTTGTATTATCTGCTTAGTACAGTAATGCAAAATATGGCAAAAGTCAATGGTTTTTTATAAATACTAAGATAATTTAAGAGAATTTTAATTTTCACACAATTGTGAAAAGCGGATTACAAAAGCGCCGTCCCCGCCTGCTTTAAGATTACAGCCTTATTCAGGCATATAATTTATTTATATTGAGTGTTTTTTACGAAATTCTTAAGAAATTTTTATAGATTTTTTCCCTTGATTTTTAACATTTTAAGTTATATTCTTGATTGCGTGGCATTAAGATTGTATAGGATGCCGCCCTGCATGAAACAACTGACAAGGAGGAACATTATGAAACTATTGCAGAGAATCCCAAAACTCCATATAAATCAAGAGAAAAAAGCGCGTATTATAGCGGTGTTCAACCGTTATTCCCTTTTTATCCATGTACTGCTTTCTATGGTACTTTGTTTTACAATTGAAGCGATTTCAAGGCATTCCGTGTTAAAAGCGCTCAGCTTTTTCGGCGGGCATACGCTGGCTTTTGTATATAATTCCTTTATTATCTTTGCATCACTTTCGCTGGTATATTTAATCCGCAGGCGGGCGTTTTTGCGCATCATTATCTGTGGGTTCTGGCTCTTTTTGGGGACAATCAACGGATGTATCCTTTCTAACCGGGTGACGCCGTTTGGATATACTGATTTAAAATGCATTAACGATCTGCTGTCTATGCAGAATACCAATTATTTTACGGCACAGGAAGCTACTCTCGTTGTATGTGTAACGGCGCTGTTTTTCATTTTTTGTACTTATATGTTTATTAAAGGGCCAAAATTCCAAGGGGAGCGCAAGAAGATCCTGACTCCCTGCCTGGTGGGTTTTTGTTTTTTAATGCTTCCAGTTACAACACAGGCGGCGCAGAATTCCAATATACTAGCAAGCTATTTTGCCAATATTGCACAAGGGTATGAAAATTATGGATTTGTATACGGTTTTTCTACCAGCGTCATAGACCGGGGAATGGCAAGGCCAAAGGGGTATTCCGAAGATTCGGTTACTGCAGCGCAGCAGGTTTCTAAAAAAGAAGCTACCGCAAATGAAGCAAAACCCAATATTGTAGTTGTGCTTTTGGAATCATTTATTGATCCGACGGAGGTGAATTTTTTGAATTTTTCCAAAGATCCGATTCCTAATTTCCGAAAGCTGTCTAATGATTTTTCTTCGGGCTATCTTACCGTCCCGGTAGTTGGCGCCGGGACAGCTAATACGGAATTTGAAATTCTAACAGGTATGAGCATGCAGTATTTTGGGACAGGGGAATATCCCTATAAGACTATTTTAAAACAGACGGACTGTGAAAGTATTGCGTCCAACCTTTCCAAAATCGGATATGGCACACACGTCGTACATAACAACGGAGGCAATTTTTACAGCCGGGCAAACGCATTTTCTATGATGGGCTTTGATTCCTTCACCAGTAAGGAGTTAATGGACATCCGGGAATATACGCCCCTGGGATCTTGGCCAACGGACGATATCCTGATTGACGAAACAGTTAAGGCCATGGATGCAACTGAAGGGCAGCCGGATTTTGTTTATACGATTACTGTGCAGGGGCATGGGGATTACCCAAAGGAAAAAGTGCTGGCACACCCCGAGGTTTTAGTCACCGGGGCAAAGGACGAGGCATCAAACAACCAGTGGGAATACTATGTCAATATGCTTCACGAGGTGGATCAATTTATCAATAACTTAACCACCGCGTTAGACGAACGCGGTGAAAATACGATTGTCGTATTTTTTGGCGACCACCTGCCAAGCCTGGGCTTAGAAGAAAGCGACTTGGCTTCCGGCAATACCTTTTTGACCAAATACGCAACCTGGAATAATTTTGGGCTAGCAAAACAGGATGCGGATCTGGCGGCTTATGAGCTTTTAGCGAGTACAACAAATGCACTTAATATCCACGAGGGTACTATATTCACCTTTGAACAGGCCGGCTTAGAGCAGGATGTACAGGGAAGCGAAGGATACCTTATGGGCCTTAACCACCTGCAGTATGATTTGCTTTACGGCGACAGGCATGCTTACCATGGGGAAGATCTTTACCCCGCCTCAGATCTTGTGATGGGGGTTGAGGATACCTCAATTGTCAATATGTGGCGCACTGGGACATCGGATTATATCACATTAAGCGGGCAAAATTTTACACGTTGGAGCAAGATTTATGTAAACGGCGTAAAAGTACCTACCATATATATCAGCAGCTCCAGGCTTCGGATGAATGCAAAGGATGTTAAGGACGGCGATACGGTCGTAGTCAACCAGATGGGTTCCGGAAATTCTATATTCCGGAGTACGCCTGAATTTATCTATGATGATCCGTATGCGGAAAGTACGGAAACACAGCCAATGGAATAGAACGCGAAATCTATCAGAATAACATAATATCTAATGGCAGCCACACCCCTTTT
>OFGF01000656.1_pt1 | contig 27584 bp, 19 predicted proteins | sample 1521711 | NCBI WGS metagenome assembly OFGF01 (sample SAMEA3504092, study PRJEB24116) | mouse gut metagenome | biome: mouse gut; feature: mouse-associated habitat; material: faeces | place: Denmark | collected 2011 | reverse complement strand
GAGGAATTGAAGAAAAGTTAGCGAAAGTGGATTGGGAGAATCGGGATGTATTGGTAGGAAGTTTGAGGAGTAAAGCACAGTTGGATGTGGCATTGCGGCATAACTTTTATCATATTCCGGCAAGTCAGCTTCCGGAATCTGCTTTTCCAATCCATTATGTGGCCATATACCAGTCGAAAAATTTCTTTGGGCCGGAGGCGGGAATCCGCTATTACGGTGTGGTGACGAAGTGTATTCCGGTAAAAAGAAACCAGATCCGTGAACTGCCGAAAAATTCTTCGGAGGAGTACTACCTGCTGGAGGTAAAAGAGTGGAAGCGGTTAGAGCGTGTCGTAGCTCCTAAGGAGTTTGGGCAGGTAAGATGCCTGACGAATCTGTTTTTGCTGGAGCACAGCGCTGAATACCCGGAGTTGCTGCTGCGGTCGGAGGAGGAGTATCGACTTTATACGGAACTGAAACGGGCAGTGAAGAATCCGGAGATTGATGATGAGAGCAACGATTTGGGTTTTAAATTCAATAAGGCGACGGTTCTGTTTGAAAAAGATGAGATTCATGTATACCGGGATCATAAATTGGTTGAGAGATATACGGTTGCGGAATTTACAAGAAGTCCGAATGCCGTATTTCGCAAGATAAAGAAAAGTTTGGGGTAAGGCTTGTCATTTTTCGTTAGGTTTCCTAAAATATAAGCAGGAGAAGAATAACTGTCTGACAGCATATATCTTATGGCTTTACAGGCAGGAGGGGATGAAAGGAGAACGGTATGAGGGATGTAGTAAAGAACACAAAATTAACGGAGAACTGCAGTAAGGAAGTGATCAGGGCCTTTGTGGAGGAAGTGACTGCCAAACTGACCGTGGAGGAGAAGATCGGAATCATGTCCGGGCAGGAAACAGAGCAGAAGCTTCTGGATGATCTGTTTGTGCTGGAGCACTACAATGTGAGGCCTTATCCGACGATGGCTGTGGAGCGGCTGGGACTGCCTAATGTACGGTTCGTAGATGGACCGCGCGGCGTGGTTGCGGGATCCGCCACCTGTTTCCCGGTATCGATGGCAAGGGGTGCCACCTTTGACCGGGAGTTGGAAGAGGAGATCGGCAGGGCGATCGGTGCGGAAGTAAGAGCCGTGGGCGGCAATTATTTCGGCGGGGTATGCATCAATCTTCCCAGAAATCCGAGATGGGGGCGTGCACAGGAGTGCTACGGTGAGGATCAGTATCATCTGGGAGAGATGGGCGCTGCGCTGACAAGAGGCGTGCAGAGTCAGAACGTTATGGCCTGCATTAAGCATTTTGCATTAAACAGCATTGAGAATGCGCGCTTTAAGGCAGATGTGCAGATTTCCAGGAGGGCGCTGCACGAGGTATTCCTTCCGCATTTCAAACGCTGCATCGAGGAAGGGGCAGCATCGGTGATGGGTGCATACAATAAGGTACTTGGCGAACAGGCGTCGGAAAGCAGTTATCTTCTGCGGGACATCCTGCGGGATAAATGGGGCTTTGACGGCTTCACGTTATCAGACTTCCTGTGGGCTGTTCATGACGGCGTGAAGGGTGTCAAAGGCGGCATGAACATAGAGATGCCCTGCTTCTGCCACTATATAGAAGATCTGCCGAAAGCGCTCGAGGATGGCCGGTTGGAGATGGCGGATCTGGATGAGGCGGTAGGCTATATCTTAAGGACGATCCTTTATTATGAGACGAGAAAAGACCCACAGGCCTATGGAGAGGATGTTCTGGCCTGTGATAAGCATATAGCAGTGGCTAAGAGGGCTGCACAGGAGTCCATGGTGCTTCTGAAAAATGAAGGGAAGGTGCTTCCTCTTGACAAGAAAACAACGGACAGGATCGTGGTGCTCGGCGTGCTTGGCGACATCGAGAACATTGGCGACCATGGATCCAGTAAAGTGCATCCGTATTATACGATAACGCCTTTTAAGGGTCTGATGAAGAAAATGCCCAGGGCACAGATTGTCTATCATGATGGTAAAGACATTGAGCAGGCGAGGAAGCTTGCCGCGGATGCGGATGCAGTCGTGATTGTGGCGGGGTATATACACAGCGATGAGGGAGAGTTCCTGGCGGACAGAAGCGATATTGAGATTATGGGCGGCGACCGTGTTTCCATGCGCCTGCACCAGAGGGATATCGATCTGATCGAAGGGGTAAAAGGACTTTGTAAGAATACGATTGTATCCATCGTGGGCAGCAGTGCGATCCTGATCGACGAGTGGGAGAAGGATGTTCCGGCGGTGATTTTCTCTTTCTACAGCGGCATGGAGGGCGGTAATGCTCTGGCGGATATTCTGTTCGGAGACGTATGTCCCAGCGGGAAGCTGCCTTATACCGTGGCATACAGCGAAGAGGATTATCCGTATTTTGATCCGGATTGTGATGAGATCGAATATGAGTATTATCATGGTTACTGCAAGATGGAGAAGGAAGGCAGGAAGGTGCTCTATCCTTTCGGATATGGTCTTTCCTATACGGAATTTGCATTTGACAGGCCCAGGGCAGAGGTATTTGCCGATACGGCAAAGTTTAGTGTGACGCTTAAGAATACGGGTACGGTCAAGGGGGCAGAGGTCGTACAGCTCTATGTGGGATGTGAGGGAAGCAAGGTAGACAGACCGGTAAAAGTTCTGAAAGATTTTGTGCGTGTAGAACTGGCTCCCGGTGAGGAGACGGTCGTTTCCTTAAGCGTTTCCAAAGATGCCATGGCATATTTCGATGAGGAAAAAGATGCATTCGTGACAGAGGATATCAGGTATATTGCTTATATCGGTAATTGCAGTACAGATGCGGCGTTGCAGAAGGTGGAGTTTACCTTTTAAAGGTGGAGTTTACCTTTTAATCATAGACGGGGTCTCGGAGTCTCGTTATTTAGGGGCTTGTTGAGACCCTGTGACAGAAAACAGGGAGGCCGCCATGGATCATTTACGCTGTGTGGTAGAGCGAATTACATATCAGAATGCCGACAACGGCTACACGGTGCTCAAGTGCGCTGTCAAGAATGCCCAGGATCTGGTGACGGTAGTCGGCATTATGCCGGACACTCACGTAGGCTCGGTGCTTGCGCTGGAAGGCGTCTGGAAGGTAGATGCCAAATACGGCCGCCAGTTTTCCGTGGAGAAATTCGAAGAGACCCTTCCGGCTACGGTTTACGGCATCGAGAAATATCTTGGTTCCGGTCTGATCAAAGGCGTGGGGCCGAAGTTTGCCCGCCGCATTGTGGAGAAATTCGGAAAGGACACGCTGGATGTGATCGAGGAAAATCCGGATGCGCTGATCGAGGTGGAAGGCATCGGCAGAGTGCGGGTGGAGCGGATCAAGAAGAGCTGGGAAGAGCAGAAGGAGATCAAAAATATCATGCTTTTTCTGCAGGGGCATGAAGTCAGCACCAGCCATGCCACGAAGATCTTCAAGACCTATGGCAGCGACAGCATCAGCGTCGTGCAGGAGAATCCTTACCGGCTGGCCGACGATATCTGGGGCATCGGTTTCAAGACGGCGGATACCATAGCGGAGAAGATGGGCATTGAGAAGGATCGTTTTATCCGTCTGCGGAGCGGTATTCTCTATACATTGAATAAACTCTCCGAGAATGGTCACTGCTATGCGGTAAGGGAGCAGCTGATCGAGACTGCGAAGCAGCTTTTGGAGGTGGAGGAGGCGGAGCTGGAGATTACTTTGGACGAAATGCTGCGCACGGAGGATGTGATCCGTGAGGAGGAGGCCATCTACCTGCCGCCTTTTTTCTTTTCCGAGACGGGCTGTGCGAAGCGGCTGCTTAAATTGCTGGCGGCCGAGCGCCGTGTGCAGATGGATGTGGATACGGTGATGGAGACGGTCACAGGCCGGGCAGGGCAGGGACAGCACATCACCTACGACGAAGTCCAGCTGGAAGCGATCCGCGCAGCGGTATCTTCCAAGATCATGGTGCTCACCGGCGGCCCGGGTACGGGCAAGACCACCACAACCATGGGGATCATCGCCGCCTATCGTGCCGCCGGCTGCCGGATTATTCTGGCGGCACCTACGGGACGGGCGGCGAAGCGCATGTCCGAGGCCACCGGCATGGAGGCAAAGACCATTCACAGGCTGCTTGAGTATAAGCCGCCGGAGGGCTACCAGCGTAAGGAAGAAAACCCGCTGGAGGGAGACGTGCTCATTCTGGACGAGTGTTCCATGATCGACATAATGTTGATGTACAACCTGTTAAAAGCCATGCCGGAGCAAATGACGCTGATCATGGTGGGCGACACCGACCAGCTGCCCTCGGTGGGCGCCGGAAATGTGCTGAAAGATATCATTTCTTCCGGGCGGATCCCTGTAGTGCGTTTAAGCCGGATCTTCCGGCAGGCCCAGGGCAGCCGTATCATCATGAATGCCCACCGCATCAACAAAGGGGAGCAGATCGACATGCGGGGCGGCCGGGACTCGGATTTCTTTTTTGCCTCGAAAGAGACCAATGAAGAGGTGGTGGAGCTTCTGGTAAAATACTGCACCGAAAATCTGCCGCGCTATTATCATGTGGATGCCCTGCAGGATATTCAGGTGCTGACGCCCATGCAGAGAGGCGTCTGCGGGGCGGCGAACTTGAATCAGGTGCTGCAGGAGGCTATGAATCCGGGCAGCATTTTCCTGCGCAGAGGCGGCACGCAGTACCGGCTCCATGATAAAGTCATGCAGATCCGCAACGACTATGATAAGGAAGTTTTCAATGGTGACATAGGTGTCATAAATCATGTGGACATGGAAGAGCGGGAACTGACCGTGAATTTTGATGGACGGGAAGTGGTGTATGACGTAAGTGAGCTGGAGGAATTGACCCTTGCCTACGCCACCACCATTCACAAATCCCAGGGATCCGAGTATCCCATCGTGGTGATGCCTTTTACCATGAGCCATTATGTGATGCTGCAGAGAAACCTGCTTTACACCGGCGTGACCAGGGCGAAGAAGATCCTGGTGCTGATCGGGGAGAAAAAGGCGGTCTGGTACGCCGTCAAAAACGAGACCACCGCAGACAGAAATACGAAGCTGGCGGAACGTCTGCGGGAGGACAGCATGGAGTCCCGGATCGTTGCGCGTATGGTGCAGACAGAGCAGGCAGGACAGCAATCTGACAATAACGCTGTCCGGTCAGCGGCAGAAGCAGGGGATGCTCCTGCGGAGGTTCGATTGAAGCAGGAGGAAGGCACTGCGGCAGGCAGTCTCAATCAGAATAAAGTCAAGATGATCCAGTACAAAGGCGGAACGCAGCCTTCCATGGTCGGCGAACAGCCGGCCCTTTACAGCGGTTCTCTGTTCCAGCGGCTTGGCCAGTCCGAGTTTCGCAGCAGTTTTTCCCTGAAAAGCAATGACCGGAATTATGTTCAGGAAAAAGGAATGGATACGGTGAAAATGCATGCGCAGGATTTCATTGCCAAAAGGCTGTCGCCAGCCGCGCCGGCAAACGACGGCAGACAGACTCCCATGCGCGGACATCCGGTTTTCGTGGCCCAGCACGCCACGGCCACCTGCTGCCGCGGTTGTCTGGCGAAATGGCACGGGATCGCGGAGGGAGAGGCGCTGTCGGAGTCAGAGCAGGAGTATCTGGCGGATGTGATCATGGAATGGATCAGGAGACAGATGGAAACCACTTGATAGAAAATGGATTTTTGCGGAAAATATAGGAATGGCATGGAGATGTTAGGATGTAAAACAAATCCCGGCAGACTGGAGGTGTTGTTATGACAACCATCTACTACATAGAAGACGACGAAAATATCGCCCGGCTGGTGAGCGAATATCTGAACCGGCAGGGCTGCAGAGTTTCCATCTTTCCCACGATCGCCGGGGCCAGGGAGGCTTTTGCAGGAAAGCTCCCTACGCTGGCGCTGGTGGACTGGAATATGCCGGATGGCACCGGCAGCGCTTTCTGCCAGTGGATACGAGCCCGTTGGAAAGATCTGCCGGTGATCTTTATCACTGTCCGCGGCGATTCCCGGGATATCGTGTCCGGTTTTCAAAACGGTGCCGACGACTATGTGGTGAAACCTTTTGAACTGGAAGTGCTGTACTCCCGCATACAGGCATTGCTGCGCAGAACGCGGGACGTTGCGGGGAAGTATCTGTCATGTGGGGAAATATCTCTTGACCGGGAGAAGAGGCAGGCATACCGGAACGGGGCGGAAGTCCCCTTAAGTCCGATAGAATACCAGCTGCTCTTAACCCTGCTGGAGAATAAAGGAAGAACCGTCACCAGACAATCTTTTTTGGAAAAAATCTGGGACAGCAGCGGCAATTTCGTCAATGACAACACGCTTACCGTCACCATGAAACGCCTGCGTGAAAAGCTGCAGCAGCCGGCTTGTCTTAAGACTGTCAGGAGTGTGGGATATCGTATGGAGGAAACACCATGACCGCAAGAAGAAATATCGCAATTCTGATAGGATTTGTCCTGTCGGCCAGTCTGTTGTCTGCATCTGTGACTGCCGCGCTTCTGGAGCGGTATTATGGACACGCATACGTGCAGACGCTGGGACAGATCTGTGAGGGTGTGATCGACCGTCTGGCTGACAGCCTGACCGACAGCGCGGCATATCTCCCGAATAATAAACAGGAGACTAACAGTCCGAATATCAGCAGTCAGAGCAACGAGCAACAGAGTAACGAGCACCAGAACAACAGTCTGCACACCAGCCGCCAAACTGCTCTCTTCCAAACCGAGCAGGCTGTCCTGAACGCGCTGAAAGAATACCGATACGACCCGTCTGCTTCGACCGGACAGAACCTCCTTTTTTCTTACGGTTATCGGCCAACCGATTTTTTGCAGGCTGCCGGCATAGGAGGCAGGCTTTTTATCTGGAGTGGATTCGTGGCGGGCAGCCTCTTATTTCTGGTGTCTTTTTCCCTTTTGCACAAAAGAGTGACCATACAGGTCAATGAAATAACAAACTATCTGGAACAGGTGAACAGGGGAAGCGGCGGCGTGCTTGGGCAAGTCGGCGAGGGCGCTTTTTCCAGGCTGCAGGACGAGCTCTACAAGACGGTCACCGCCCTGCGGCAGACGAAAGATACGGCGCTTGCGTCCAGAAATAATTTTGCCGAAAACCTCTATAATATCGCCCACCAGCTTAAGACGCCGATCACCGCCATATCTCTGTCCGTGCAGATGCTCCGCAGTGAAATGACAGGAGAGGGGACGGAAGCAGGACATCTTGCCCGGATCGCAGGGCAGCTCGCCCGGCTGACCCGTCTGGAAGAAGCGCTCCTTCTGCTTTCCCGCATCGACGCCGGCACGCTGACGCTTGAGAAAAAGGAAGTCGACGTTTTCACCCTGCTTGTGCTGTCTGCCGAAAATCTGCAGGAGCTTTTCCGGGAGAAAAATATCACGGTGGAGATACCGGAAGCGGGCGGGACATGCATTCTGGCGGATATGGAGTGGACCATGGAGGCCGTGATGAATCTTTTGAAAAACTGCATGGAGCACACCCCGTCCGGCGGTACGGTTCGCTGCGTCTATGAAAAGAATCCCCTCTACACGCTGATCCGGATTCAGGATACGGGCCCGGGCTTCGCCAAAGAAGACCTGCCACGCCTTTTCGAGCGTTTCTATCGGGGAAAAGATGCGGCAGGCGGCGGCATCGGCATTGGACTTGCACTCTCCAAAGCCATCATCGAAGGGCAAAACGGCATCCTCTCCGCGTACAATCTGCAGACGGATGTGCAGAAGGGCGTGCGGACGGGCGGGGCCTGCTTCGAAATTCGCTTCTACCGGTAAAGCTTTCAGGACATTTCCGATACTGTCACCAAGCTGTCACTTTACCCGTCTATAATTCAGGTACAGAGAGGAGCCGGAGAAACAAAATCTGCGGTTCTGCTCACGCACCCGGGTATACCCCGTTTGGAACGGCGTAAAATACAAGGAATTGACAGGAGGAAATTATTTTGGAGATTTTAAAATGCGAAGGTGTGGAAAAAACCTACGGCAGCGGCGGCAATCAGGCGGTGGCGCTTGCAGGCATTGATCTGACCGTTGAAAAAGGAGAATTCGTGGCAATCATCGGGGCTTCCGGCTCCGGAAAGTCCACGCTGCTGCGGTGTATTAATATGCTGGAGGAGCCCACCGCCGGAAAAATCTATTACCGGGGAGAGGTTATTCAGAACACGCCGAAGAAAGTTAGCGAATATCGGGCAAAAGTCGGAATGGTGTTCCAGTCCTTTAACCTGTTCCCGCAGTATACGGCCATGGAAAATGTCATGCTTGCGAAGGAATTACTGGCGAAGGAGCAGCCGGATTATAAGGCGAAAAGAAAGGAAATCCATGAAGAGATCGCAGAACAGGCAGGATCTCTGCTGGATCAGATGGGGCTTTCTGACCGGAAGAACAATTACCCTCATCAGCTCTCCGGAGGCCAGTGCCAGCGTGTGGCGATCGCCCGGGCGCTTGCACTGCAGCCGGATATCCTCTGCTTTGATGAACCGACCTCAGCTCTGGATCCGGAGCTGACCGGAGAGGTGTTAAAGGTGATCCGTCAGCTTGCAAAAGAGCATATGACGATGATTATCGTCACCCATGAAATGAAGTTTGCCCGGAATGTATCCACTAGGATATTTTATATGGATCAGGGCGAAATCTATGAGGACGGAACGCCGGAACAGATTTTTGAGCATCCAAAGAGGGAGAGAACCCGGATATTTATCCGGCAGCTTAAGGTGCTCCATGTGGAAAAAATTTCACGTGACTTTGATTTTCCGGCCTTTATGACACGTCTTGAGGAGTTCGGACGTAAGCAGCAGTTTTCACAGAAACAGATTTACGCTATGCAGCTTGTTGTGGAGGAAGCGCTGATGCAAAAACTTCTGCCTGCGGCATGGGAAGCGGAGGAAAGGGATCTTTCTCTGGATGTGGAATACAGCGAGAGGGAAAATCTGGCGCAGATGCGGTTTTCCTATAATGGTCCTTCCTTTCATCCTTTTGGGGGAGAAGAAGATTTGTCCGTCAGGATGATAAAAGGAATGTCCAAAGAGATGGAGCATAAGTTTGTGGATGGAATGAATCAATTTATTATAAGTATATAGATTAAAAAAAGAGGTTGAATCATGAAAAAGTACACAAACGGAGTGACGGAAGCTGCCAACAAGGATAACGAATTATACAGCGTACAGACAGCCTCTTAAAAAAATACTAAATTGGAAATAAGAGAAAAATTATGGAAAAAATAAAATTAAATAATGAAAATATTGCGCGGACAAGCAGTCTTGCAGAAAAGACGCTTGGAGAATGGGGCGTTGATGCCAGAAATATTATCCAAATCCGGCTTGCAGTGGAGGAAACGCTGTTAAAGTACCAGGAAGCTTTCGGTGTGGAGGCTGTATTTAAGCAAAAATATATCAAACGTCTTAATCGTATCCGTCTGGAACTTTTCCTGCCAGGGGAAAGGGTTGATCCCTTTGATACAGAGGAAGAAGAACAAAGCCAGGTACTGCGGGGACTTCTTGCCAATATGGGAGTTGCGCCCGCATGGCAGTACAAAAATGGAGAGAATCTTATTTTATTTACTCCCAAAAAGAAGAAACGTTCTCAGATGGCTTCACTGGCGCTGTCCGTAATACTGGCTTTTTTGTGCGGCGGTGTGTGTAGTTTCCTGCCAGAGAGTGTCAGGACTTTTCTTGCAAATGAGATTATCAGCCCGGTATTTAACCGTTTTATGGGACTTTTATCAGCCATTGCAGGTCCTATGGTGTTTCTTTCAATTGTATGGGGAATATACAGCATTGGGGATATGGCGACTATGGGCAGAATCGGAAAGAGGATGATTGGACGCTTTATGCTGATGACGATTCTTCTGACACTGCCCGTATGTGTATTTGCCATGCCGTTTTTTTCTCTTAAAACCGGAGACGGGGGGAAGTTTGATTTTTCTGAATTGTTTCAAATGGTTCTGGATATTGTGCCAGGCAACTTTTTTACGCCCTTTACAGAAGGGAATCCTATGCAGATTATTTTTGTGGCAGTTTTAATCGGAATCGCAATGCTGATTCTGGGAAACAAAGCTACGATTGCCGCGGCTTTTGTGGAACAGTCTAATTATATTATACAGCTTATTATGGAGGCAGTCAGTTCTTTTGTTCCCGTGTTTGTGTTCGGCAGTATTTTAAATATGATACTGGGTAACAACTTTTCGGCATTTTTTCCTGCATATAAGGTGGTTCTGGCAATGCTTATGAGAGACGCTGTTCTTCTGGCAGTGTATCTTGCGTTGGTATGCTCAAGGAGGAAGGCGCAGCTTATGGTATTGCTGAAAAAGATGATGCCCACTTTTCTGATTGCATTAACCACGGCATCTTCTTCTGCCGCATTTGGGGTGAATATGGAGTGCTGTGAAAAAGACCTTGGGATTGACAGAAGGATCGTTAATTTTGGTATCCCTTTAGGACAGGTTATCTTTATGCCGGGGGTTTCCGTTATGTTTCTGGCGGTGGGATTTTGTATGGCTGAAATCTATGGCGTGACGGTTTCTCCGGCGTGGCTGGTTACGGCCGGCCTCATTGCTGTTGTGCTTGCGGTGGCGGCGCCTCCTGTTCCCGGCGGTGCGCTGACCTGTTATACGATTTTGTTTGTCCAGCTTAAGATTCCCATGGAGGCTGTAGCGGTCACGATTGCCCTCAATGTAATACTGGAATTTATTACTACAGCGGTGAACTTGTTCTGTCTGCAGGCGGAACTTGTGGAACTGGCTGCCGGTCTTGATATGCTGGATGTGAGAAAACTAAGAGAGAAGAAACGTGTATTAAATAGATGAAAAAACCCGAAACGTCAAGAGAAGAAAGGGAGGAAGAAAAATGGAAAATGCATCAATGTTGAAGTTTCATGCGGACGATATTATTTTGAAAGAAGGCGGAACTTATGAAGAAATGTACAAAATTATATCCGGTTCTGTAGCAATTTATATCCGGTATGGGGAAAAGGAGGAACACTTGATTGGGATTTATTCCAAATCTAAGTGTTGCGGCGAAACAAATGTGTTTTCCAGCCAGCCAAGTATTTATACGGTTGTTGCTTATGGGGATGTGTGTCTGATGCGCATTACAAAGGATTCTCTGGAAGAATTTATCAGAAGAAATCCCAGAAATGCAATTGATATCATGCAGAATATGGTGCATACCAATATGCTAATGCAGAAAAATATCGATCTGCTGCTGGACGATATTTATGAAAAGCAGGATATCAATAAGAGAAGAACAGAAGAAATAAAAGACAAGATTAAACAATACCGCATGAACGGATTTAATTTTTTAGGAATTTAAAATTCAGGATTACACCCTGACGAATCAGTTCAAAAACGGAGTCAATTACCTTACCTTTACATTAAAAAAGAAAAAATTATCTCCTGCAGTATCTCTGCTGGCAGCAGTGGCTCTGGCTCTTTTTTCCGGTATGATTTCCTCTTGCAGGCAGCGGCAGCAGTTCCTTTCGGCTTTCGGAACTTCTGGAAATGGTTCTTGGAATTGTACCGGACAATTTTTTTACTCCTTTTTTGGAGGGAAATCCTTTACAGATTATTTTTCTTGCAGCCCTTGCAGGGATGGCAATGCTGATTCTGGGGAACAGGGCTGCGATTGTTTCGTTTTGGCTATTATTATATTGTCGTTTGGAATAAACTTTATAAAAGAAAACTTTGGGAAACATACCGGTTTCGGGAAGGGAAATTACATGAAGATGAGTTTGCGTTTCATCACATCATTGGACAATGCCACAAAATATCCTGTATTTCAGATATTGGATATTATTATGTCCAACGTACCGGAAGCATTATGTCCCTGTAAACAGAAAAATGGACTGCATAGAAGCGTTTTTAGAGAGAATGGATTACATGAAATAAATGCGTAAAACCCGCGAGGAAACAATAAATGATGAAAAAAAGATGGAGCAGATACAAAAACACTGCCTTCAGCTAGGGGAAACCGTGTGTTTTACCGACACCATAGTGAAAAAGAGGATTGGAAAAAGAAACAGAAAGAAAACCGGCAAACAGAAACTTTTGGAATTTTCCTGCGCAAAGCTAGTAATTACAGACCGCATCCACGGAATGCTTTTTGCGGCATTGACAGGGACGCCGTGTATCGCGCTCAATAATGTAAGCGGGAAAGTCTCTGGCGCTTATGAATGGATCAGGCATTTGGATTACATACAATTTGTGGAGGAGCAGAAACTGACAAAGGAAACCGTAAACAATCTGTTAAAAATTCAGGGCGGCAGATATTCCAACAGGGAACTGTCTGGCTTCTACAGCCTGATGAAAAAAGAGATTACATCTTAATCCATTCTATATTTCCAAAAAAACATGCTAAAAATCCAAATGGCATAAATCAAAACCCCCTTTCATACAATGTATAAAGTATTTTCAAGACAACATGACAGGAAAGGGGTTATTTGAATGGAAATGGCATCCGGAAATAAAGAATTTAATCTTTATAAAGACATACAGCAAAGAACCGGCGGGGAGATCTATATTGGGATTGTAGGGCCTGTCCGCACAGGCAAATCCACATTTATCAAACGTTTTATGGATCTAATGGTGCTTCCTAATATGGAAGATGAAAATATACGGGCTAGGACAGTAGATGAACTGCCACAGTCTGCGCAAGGCAAAACCATTATGACGACGGAACCAAAATTTATCCCGAAAGATGCGGCAAATATCCATTTAGACAGCGATACCGAAGTGAAGGTTCGTTTGATCGACTGCGTGGGATATATGGTGGAAGGCGCCGCAGGCCATATGGAAGGGACGAATAAACGAATGGTGAAAACCCCATGGTATGATTATGAAATCCCGTTTGTGGACGCCGCTTCCATTGGCACCCAAAAAGTCATTAAAGACCACTCCACAATTGGAATCGTAATTACAACAGACGGCTCATTTGGCGAATTAAAACGGGATAATTACCTTGCGGCGGAAGAAAAAACAATTACGGAATTAAAAACATTGGGAAAACCGTTTGTTGTCGTATTAAATTCGGAACGCCCATACAGCGATGACACGGTAAAATTAGCGGAACAGATGTCGGAAAAATACCAAACGCCGGTTGTCCCAGTCAGTTGTGAACAGCTTCGCAAAGACGATATAAACCGGATACTAGAAAGCATCTTATATGAATTTCCGATTATAAAAATGGAATTTTTTATTCCCAAATGGGCGGAAATGCTGCCAACTTCAAACCGTATGAAAGAGAGCATGATTGAAAACGCGCGCATGATTTTAAATTCCGTAACAAAAGCAAAAGACGTAAAATTCATTCAAAAACAGGAAAATTCGGAATACATATCAGATATTCATTTAGATAAAATTGATTTAGCCCAAGGGCTCCTAAAAATAAAAATTACAATGGAAGATAAATATTATTATGAAAACATCAGCGAACTGACCGGAGTGCCGATTCAGGGAGAATATCAGTTAATTTCCCTGATTAAAGACCTTTCCGCCCAGAAAAATGCGTATGCAAAAGTCGCAGACGCAGTCAACGCAGTGCAGATGAAAGGATATGGCGTGATCCACCCGCAATTAAATGACATATCTTTAGAAGAACCAGAGTTAATCCGCCATGGAAATAAATATGGCGTAAAATTAAAAGCAACGTCACCTTCCGTACATTTAATCCGCGCCAACATTGAAACAGAAATTGCGCCGATAGTCGGAAGTGAAGAACAGGCAAAAGATTTAATCGCCTATATCAAGGAAGGGCAGAATACAGAAAGCGGCGTCTGGGATACAAATATTTTTGGAAAATCCGTTGGGGAACTGATGGAGGACGGGATCCGCAGTAAAATCTCCATGATGGACGATGAATGCCAGATGAAGTTACAGGATACCATGCAGAAAATTGTCAATGACAGCAATGGAGGGCTGGTCTGTATTATTATCTAAAGTATGTAAAACTATTCGCCGAATAAGAAAATCTTATCACAAGGCATTGTTTTCGAAAATTCATTAATAAAAAATAAGACTGCTGCAAATGCGGCTTCTAAAAATAAAGGCTGCTGCAAAATGCGGCTTTTATACAATATTTGGGATAAGGCCAAGGCAGGTTTCATGCCACCTATTGTATAAAGCGGATCTTTTGCGGCAGTCCTTGTTTTATTTATTGTGGATCTTGTTTGTCATGAGTGGCAGACGTAATGGTATGGACAACTCTAGAACGTATATGTTAAACTATAAACAGATTATTTTTCGTATCCACATGAAAAGAAAAATGCGGCTTATTTTATCTTATTCCCTAGACCAAATGAAAACAGAAGAATTTGAAAAAACAAGAAGGCATTGTAAAAAGCGAAAAGTATATGCTTTATTGAGAATTTGATACAAAAGAAAGTTATGGCAAAGCGCAAAAAAACCTTTATGAAAGCTATTGGAAGCCGATTGAAAAATGTTTAATCGCTCCACATGAAAAATACTTAGGAGAAGGGCTGTTTTCATGATGCCCGCAGATTTTGAAAAGGGGAATCTTCCCTAACATTTGGAATAACATACAGGAGGATGATATGGACGCAGCAGGCAGAAAATTACAGGAGTGTTTGAACAACATAAAACAAAAAATAGATTTTAAGCCAAAAGCGGCTCTAGTCCTTGGTTCCGGATTGGGAAGTTTCGGTTCGGAAATTGAGGTTTGCGAAGTTTTGGATTATGCGGAAATTTCAGGATTTCCGGTTTCTACGGCAGAAGGGCACAAAGGAAGATATTTGTTTGGATATATCGGCAAAGTCCCCGTTGTCTGTATGCAGGGCAGAGTGCATTATTATGAGGGATATTCCATGCCAGACGTTGTGCTTCCGGTTCGTCTGATGGGATTAATGGGAGCAAAAGCCCTGCTTTTGACAAACGCCGCAGGCGGAATACAGCAGGGGATGCAGGCAGGGGATTTCATGATGATTACCGGACAAATCGCTTCCTTTGTCCCATCGCCTCTGGTTGGGGAAAATATAGATTTTTTAGGTACGCGGTTTCCAGATATGAGCCAGATTTATGAAAAAGAATACCAAAAAATCATTCTAAAAACGGCTCTTGAATTTGGGATTGATTTAAAACAGGGCGTTTATTTACAGACCAGCGGGCCGCAGTACGAATCGCCGGAAGAAATTTTCATGTTCCGCGCGTTAGGCGCAGATGCGGTCGGCATGAGCACAGCGTGTGAAGCGGTCGCGGCAAAACATATGGGATTGAAAGTTGCAGGAATTTCCTGTATTTCAAATCTGGCTTCCGGAATAACACAAACGCCACTGAGCCATGAAGAAGTGAACCGGACGGCAAAACTGGCAGAACAAAACTTTCAAAAGCTGGCATACGCTTCTATAGAAAGAATAGGGGAAACTCTGTAAGAACAGAATGTGGGGTGAAAGTATGAACGTCAGATTTTATCATGCAGCTATATTGACGCTATCTGGGGAGCGGACGTTTTCTCTTATTCAGGGAGAATTATGGGTCAGGGGAAATAAAATCGCGTACATTGGAGATGGGACAGACAGACATGCAGGGGATTTTTGCTGGGAAAGGGAAATTGATGCGCAAGGAACGGTTTTAATGCCCGGTTTTAAAAACGCCCATACCCATACGGCTATGACGTTCTTACGTTCCTACGCCGACGATCTTCCATTAGAGGAGTGGCTGCAAAAACAAGTGTTTCCAAAAGAAGCCCTTTTAACGCCGGAAGATATTTACCATCTTTGCAAACTTGGGATAATGGAATATCTAACAAGCGGGATTACGTCAAATTTTGATATGTATTTCGCGCCGCTTCCGGCGGCAAAAGCAACGGTTGACTGTGGGTTCCGTTCCGTGTTTACCAGTGGGTTAAATGATTTTTGCCAGTCGCTTTCTGAAGTGGAGGAATTATATGAAAAAATCCGTTCACTAAACAGCCGGACAAGTTTTTATCTGGGCTTTCATGCAGAATACACAACGTCTTTGCAGTTAATGGAAGGGCTTTGCGATCTTGCCGAAAAGTTCAAATCCCCAGTCTGGCTCCATAATTCTGAAACAAAATCAGAAGTGGAAGCGTGCATAAAGCGCTGGGGGAAAACTCCGACGGAACTGACGGATTCACTTGGATTATATCAATATGGCGGCGGTGGTTACCATTGTGTTTATTTTAGGGAGCAGGATTTTGAAATTTTTAAAAAGCGGAAGCTGACTGCGGTAACAAATCCGGCCTCTAACTTAAAACTGGCAAGCGGGATCGCCCCAGTCAAACGTTTTTTGGAAGAAGGCATAGAAGTGGCGGTTGGAACGGACGGCCCGGCGAGCAATAATTGTCTGGATATGTTCCGCGAAATGTTTTTAGTCAGCGGACTGGCAAAAGTCAGAGAAATGGATGCGGCTTGCGTCACGGCAGATGAAGTCCTTTACATGGCAACGGCAGGCGGAGCAAAGGCAATGGGTTTAGATGGCTGTGACTGCCTTGCCCAAGGGAAGTTAGCCGATTTAATCCAGATTGATTTAAACTGGCCAAACATGCAGCCCGAAAATGATTTTGTCAAAAATATCGTCTATTCCGGCAGTAAACAAAATGTAAAACTAACGATGGTTGACGGAAAGATTTTATATGAAGACGGAAAATTTTTTATTGGCTCAGAACCGAAAGAGGTTTACCACCGCGCAAATGAAATTATCAGGAGGATGGAAACATGATTGTAACTTTTTTGCACCATAGCTGTTTTACCGTAGAAATGGAAAAACGGGTTTTGATTTTTGATTATTTTAGGGACGGAATGGTAAAGGGGTATCATTTTACAGGCGTATTGCCGGAATTTGACGAAAGTAAGGCAATCTATGTGTTTGCAAGCCATTTCCATCAGGATCATTTTGATCTTGAGATTTTACGGTGGGCAGAAAAATACCCTAACATCTCCTATATTTTATCAAAAGACATTCGTCTGTCCGACCGGTATTTAGAGCGCAACGGGATTTCGCCAAAAGTGAAGGAAAAAGTGACGTTCGTCCATCCGCTTAAAACTTATCAAGTTGATGACATGAAGATAAGGACACTGCGTTCTACGGACGTTGGCGTAGCTTTTTTAGTATTTGCAGAAGAAAAGACAATCTACCATGCGGGAGATTTAAACCTCTGGAAATGGGACGGCGCGGGAGAGCTTGTAAATGGAAAGGAAACGCGGGCATATAAGCATGAAATCAACAAACTGTCAGATTATGAGATTGATGCGGCGTTTGTCCCGCTAGACCCACGGCAAAAGAAGTTTGCCGGAGAAGGGCTTCTTTACTTTTTAGAGCATGTAAATGCAAAGGCAGTGTTTCCCATGCACATGTGGCAGGATTACAACTGCATCCCGGCATTTAAAGCGAAGATTTCAAACGGGACGTTTGCGAGGAGAGTTGTGGACATTACCGGAGAAAATGAATCATTTGAAATGAACGAACAAAAAATATAAATTAGCTATTTTTTAGAAATTATTTATTAAGTATTCAAAATACTGGCTATATTTTGTAATCATCAGATTCGCTGTCATTTTGTAAATGTGTCACATGGTCAGAAGCAATAAATTCAAATGGTTCATAAAAACATGAGCCAACACTGCCAGAATTAGAAAGGCTTAAACAGTTTTTATATTTTCTAACTTTTATCTCATTTCCAACAAAATCATCGATGCCATTATTTAAAGCAGAAGATGAAATATACGGGATACTTCCAGCAATATGATCCTCTCTTTTTAAACGCTTTCCACGTTTGATGTCAGGAAATATATCAATTAGAAAAAAATCTTTCCATTTTTTATCTTTTATTGCTGGAATATCTTGGCATTTTAAAACTGTCTCCCATTTTTTGTCAGAAAGTTTAAGCATCCTATGCATCTCCTAAAAATAAGTATTTCCTGCCTTGCATTACCATGGAAAATCCTTACTTGCGAAATCGTTTTTAAACCTTTAGATGATTTCCTTATATGTAACTGGCAGTATATATAGTATAACATAATACGGGTTGGATTTCTACTTGCGTATTCCCCCAGTTTTTCATATAATAGAACTCACAAGCTTTCATATTACAAATTGGAGGAAAAAAATGTCAATTAATCAGAGCAAAATCCGAAATTTCTGCATTATCGCCCACATCGACCATGGCAAATCCACATTAGCGGACCGAATCATAGAACAGACCGGTCTTTTGACAAGCCGTGAAATGCAGGCGCAAGTGCTTGACAATATGGACTTAGAACGCGAACGCGGCATTACGATTAAATCACAGGCAGTCCGCATTATATATAAAGCCAAAAATGGCGAAGAATATATTTTCAACTTAATCGACACGCCTGGCCATGTCGACTTCAACTATGAAGTGTCCCGCAGTTTAGCCGCATGTGACGGCGCAATCCTTGTTGTTGATGCGGCTCAGGGTATCGAAGCCCAGACCTTGGCAAACGTCTATCTGGCATTAGACCACGACTTAGACGTGATGCCTGTCATCAATAAAATCGATCTTCCCAGCGCGCAGCCCGATTTTGTCATAGAAGAAATAGAAAATGTGATTGGGATAGAAGCGCAGGACGCCCCAAAAATCTCAGCAAAAACAGGATTAAACGTCGATTTAGTGTTAGAGCAGATTGTAGAAAAGATACCCGCGCCCTCCGGCGATCCCGATGCGCCTTTACAGGCGCTCATTTTCGATGCCGTCTATGATTCCTACAAAGGCGTAATTGTCTTTTGCCGAATTATGGAAGGAACGGTAAAATCCGGAGATCTGATCCGCATGATGGCGACAAAAGCGGAAGACGACGTAGTGGAAGTCGGGTATTTTGGCGCAGGCCAGTTTATCCCCTGCGAAGAATTAAGCGCGGGAATGGTCGGTTATCTTACGGCCGGAATTAAAAATGTCAGGGATACGAGGATTGGCGACACCATCACACACGCCTCCCGTCCATGCAGCGCCCCGCTCCCCGGTTATAAAAAAGTCAACCCCATGGTTTACTGCGGCGTATATCCGGCAGACAGCGCGAAATATCCGGATTTAAGGGACGCTTTAGAAAAACTTCAGATAAACGACGCCTCCCTCCATTATGAACCGGAAACGTCACTTGCGTTAGGATTTGGCTTCCGTTGCGGGTTTTTAGGCCTTCTGCATTTAGAAATCATTCAGGAACGGCTGGAACGGGAATTTAATTTAGATTTAGTGACGACTGCCCCGGGCGTTATTTATAAAGTTTACAAGACAAACGGCGAAGTCATCGAACTGACGAACCCGTCGAACCTGCCGGACCCGTCTGAAATCGACTATATGGAAGAACCGTTTGTCTCGGCCGAAATTATGGTGACAAGCGAATATGTCGGCGCGATTATGACCCTTTGCCAAGAACGCCGCGGAATCTATATCAGCATGGAATATCTCGAAGAAACGCGGGCGCTCCTGAAATACGATTTGCCTTTAAATGAAATTATTTATGACTTTTTTGACGCTTTAAAATCCCGTTCCAGAGGGTACGCGTCGTTTGATTACGAATTAAAGGCATATGTCCGTTCTGACTTAGTGAAACTTGATATATTAATCAATAAAGAAACAGTTGACGCTTTATCCTTTATTGTATTTAAAGACAACGCCTACGAACGCGGCAGGAAAATGTGCGAGAAATTAAAAGGCGAAATCCCGCGTCATCTGTTTGAAATCCCGATTCAGGCGGCAGTGGGCGGGAAAGTCATTGCCAGAGAAACCGTAAAAGCCATGCGTAAGGATGTGCTTGCAAAATGTTACGGCGGAGACATCAGCCGTAAGAGAAAACTCTTAGAAAAACAAAAAGAAGGAAAAAAACGGATGCGTCAGATAGGCAGCGTGGAAATTCCACAGGAAGCGTTTATGAGCGTCCTGAAATTAGATGAGGATTGAGAATGAATGAATTGGAATTGTATCTTCATATACCATTTTGTATGAAAAAATGCAATTACTGCGATTTTTTGTCAGCTCCCGCAGACGAACAATCGCAGCTTGCATATTTGGAAGGCCTAAAACGGGAACTTTCCTTTTATGGAACCCGTTTTTTAGGCAGACGCATTACTTCTATTTACATAGGAGGCGGAACTCCTTCTTGGATGCAGGAATCCTATATCGCAGGACTAATGAAAGAGGCATTCCGCTCATTTTCCGTGGAAAAAAATGCCGAGATTACGATTGAATGCAATCCCGGCACCCTGACAAAGAAAAAACTCGAATGTTACCGGAAAGTCGGAATCAACCGTTTAAGCATAGGCTTACAGTCTGCAAACAACGAAGAACTAAAACTTTTGGGAAGAGTGCATACGTTTGAACAATTTTTAAGGAATTTTGAACTGGCGAGAGAATATGGCTTTTCCAATATCAATATAGACTTAATGGATTCCCTTCCCTACCAGACAGAAGAAACGTTTTATCATACGCTGATAAAAACCGTCCGGTTAAATCCGGAACATATTTCCTGCTATTCTTTAATCTTAGAAAAAGGCACGCCATTTTATGAGCAATACAAATTTGACATGGTGAAGCAGCAGGCGGGCATGAAGACAGAAATCCTTCCGTCTGAAGAAATGGCTTACCGCATAGGGAAAATGACGCAAGCCGTCCTTGCAGAAAACGGATACCGCCAATATGAGATCTCCAATTTTGCCAAAAAAGGGCATGAATGCAGACACAACATTGGCTATTGGCAGCGGAAGGAATACCTTGGCGCAGGCTTAGGCGCGGATTCCTTAATCGGCGAAACACGCTACCAAAATATCCGTGATTTGCAGGAATATATCCGAAAATCCGTACATATCGAAGAAACGGAATTGTCTGATGAAAAACAAGAAAAGCTGATTACCGGCTCAACCCTCCATGCAAAGGCAACGGAACTGGACCGCAAAGCCCAAATGGAAGAATTTATGTTTTTAGGGTTCCGCATGACGGAAGGAATTGAAAAAAGCAGGTTTTACCAGTCATTTGGGCTGACCGTAGATTTCATATATCATTCCGTCCTTGAAAAGCTGAAAGCAGACGGCTTGCTGATTGAAACCCCCACGAAACTTTACCTGACCGAACAGGGCATGGATTTAAATAACTATGTGGCTGCCCAGTTTTTACTGTAGGGAAATAAAACCGCTTTACAATTTCTCAGTTCTTTACTATAATTCAAATAGCATTTAAGATAAAGCCATATTATTTCGGCAGTAAATCTGAAACGATTGATTTTATTTCGATAGAACATGCGAAACGCCTGAATTTGTTTCGAAATAATGGAAGGAGAGGCAACATGAAGTATAGGGCATTAGTGGCAGGAGCCAATGAATCCGTAATTGACGATTTATTTGAAAAAATGGAAAATTTAGAGGTAATGACAACCTCGATCCGAAGTCAGGACATTGTAATCCATAACAAATATTTCAAACCAAATGTTTTCCTATATTGCCTCTATCATATGGCCCCAGATCAATTTGGGGAATTAGAAAAACTAAAACCATACCTGTCAGAACAAAACATTCCCTTTCTTTTAATCGGATCAAAAGAAGAATGTAATGTTTTTGAGCGTATGGTATATGGCGTTGCGGATATGAGCATTGCGCAGCCGTTTACGCCGGAATTTCTCCAAGCCAATATTATAGAATTTTTAAAGCGGAAAGACATCTCTCCAAAAGCCGCAAACAACTCTGGTTCAGACGGTCTTTCTTTAGAATTTGACGATTCAATGAAAAGCGCGATGCCGCGCAAGCATATTTTAGTCATTGATGACAGCCCTATTATGTTAAAAACGATTAAAGAGCACATTCAAGATGAATATGATGTAGCAACAGCAGTGAACGGAAAAGTGGCTCTTGGATTTTTAAGACGGAAAAAGACAGATTTAATTCTGCTTGATTATGAAATGCCGGACGAAAATGGATTGGAAGTCCTAAAAAAACTGCGTTCCAATTCCTTGACAAAAGATATTCCAGTCGTTTTTTTGACAGGCGTATCCGACAGGGGAAAAATACGGGAAGCGCTTGTACATAAACCTCAAGGATACCTGTTAAAACCGATTGACCACGAAAAATTAAAGGACACGATTGAAAAATTAATCGGCGTATAGCGCCTATAAAATAAGCAGCAAAGGGATTCGATCATGGATATGGATTATGAATTGCATTTAACAGATGTTATTGATGCAGATACCCTGCAGAGGATGCAGGATGCATTTTCAGAAATGACCGGAATTGCCGCAATTACAACAGATGCAAATGGCGTTGCAGTGACAGAGGGCACCTGTTTTTCTGATTTTTGCATGAAATATACGAGAAGTTCCGCCTGCGGCGGCATCCGCTGCGCAATGTGTGACAAAAAGGGCGCGCATCTTGTATTTGAGAAAGGGAAACCTACGACATATTACTGCCATGCGGGGTTAATGGAGTTTGCCGCTCCGATAACGGCAAACGGCAAACTAATCGGCTGTATGATAGGCGGTCAGGTATTGACAGCGCCATTAGAGCCGGAATATGTCAGACGGATTGCCAGAGAATTAAATGTCGATCCAGATGAATATGTGGAAGCCGCGGGACAGATTCAAATCAGGAAACAAGAAGAAATTGATCAGGCGAACAACTTTCTTTATACGATGGCTGAAATTTTGTCGAGCCTTGCATACAATAAATATATGGCATATCATTCCAATATCGAACTGGAAAAGTCCGCAAACTTAAAATCGGATTTTCTGGCTAATATGAGCCATGAAATCCGCACTCCGATGAATGCCGTAATTGGAATGGCGGAAATGGCTCTGCGTGAGGAGCTTTCCCCGATTGCCAGAGAGTATATCAATCAGATTAAAAACGCCGGAAAATCCCTTCTTACCATTATCAATGACATTTTAGATTTCTCGAAAATAGAATCAGGGAAAATGGACATCAACCTTGTAGAATATGAGCCGATGTCTATGGTAAGCGACGTAGCGAATATTATCATGACAAGGCTTGAAAAAAAGGAAGTGGAACTGGCTTTAGAAGTTACGCCGCATTTGCCACATAAGCTCTTAGGCGACCCGATACGGATTCAGCAGGTTTTAATTAACTTAGCGAATAATGCGACGAAATTTACAAACGAAGGCAGAATTATTTTAAATATTGAATTTGACACTTTGTCACCGGAAGAAATCGAACTTCAGGTTTCCGTTGAAGATACAGGCATTGGCATTCGAAAAGAAGACATACCTAACTTATTCCAATCCTTCCAACAGTTAGACAGTAAACGCAACCGGAATATTGAAGGGACAGGGTTAGGGCTTGCCATATCAAAGCAGTTATTGACGCTTATGCAGGGAGATATTCAGATTGAAAGCGAATATGAAAAGGGCAGCAGGTTCTCTTTCCAGCTTCCTCAAAAAGTAATGGACCGGACCCCCTGTATCCGTGTACGGGAACCGGAACATATCCTTGTCGCATGTCTGATTTCCAATCCGCTTATCCGCGAGCGTTTCTATGCGGACGCCGAACGGCTGGGCGTGGAATATATTGGGCTTCAGTCTGCAAAAGAATTGTTTTCCCTGCCGGAAGACAAAACTGTGTTTCTCTTTATTGAGCATCCAATGTTTTTAGATCCAGTCAAAGAATTTGTGACCCAGAGCCCAGAGATCACAGCCGTTCTTTTAGTGAATTTTTATGACAACGTGTCCTATCAGATTCCAAACCTCCTCGTATTAAAAAAACCGCTTTATGCGTTAAACATTGCAATGATTTTAAATGGAGAGGAATTGAATCTCGACGATTCGGAAAATCAGGACTTTGATTTTATTGCGCCGGAAGCGGAAGTGTTAATCGTAGATGACAATGCGGTAAACCTGACTGTCGCAGAAGGGCTTTTAGAACCTTTAAAAATGAAAATAGACACGGCTGTCAGCGGAAAAGCCGCAATAGATAAAATCAGTAAATATCATTATGACATTGTGTTTATGGATCATATGATGCCGGAATTAGACGGAGTGGAAACAACGCATATCATACGGCGCTTCCATAAAGAATACGATGACGTGCCAATTATCGCTTTGACGGCAAACGCCGTGGAAGGGACAAAAGAGATGTTTTGTCGGGAAGGCATGAATGATTTTGTCGCAAAGCCCATCGAACTGCGGATGCTGGTCTCAAAAGTCAAACAATGGCTCCCAGTGGAAAAAATCCAGAAACTATATAATTCACTTGCATTCCAGCAAAAAACGAAAGAATCGTTTGACATTGTTGTGGGAGATTTGGACGTATCGTATGCAATGAAATTTTTGGGCAGCGAGACATTATTCTGGAGCATTTTAAAAGTATATTACCGAAGCATCGAAAAAAAAGCGAAACTAATGAAACGGTTAGAGGAGGAGGAGAACTGGGCGGAATATACGATTGAAGTCCATGCCCTAAAGAGTTCTTCCAAACAAATCGGGGCGCTTTCCCTGTCTGACCGGGCCGCAGACTTAGAAAAAGCTGGAAATGCAAGAGATTCCTCTTTTCTTCACAAGCACACAGACAGAATGCTCGAACAATATCTTGGGTATCTGCCTGTCTTAAAGCCGTTTTGCCAAGAAGCGGAAGACACTAACGAGAAAATAGAATTTACGCTTGAAACAAGGCTACAATGTTTTAGCGATATGCGAAAAGCAATCGATAATTTGGACATGGATCAGATGAGTGAAGTCATCCATGAGATGAAAAAATACCGTTACGAAGACTGGCAGAAGGAGTTATTTGGACAGTTGGACGATGCAGTGGAAGAAATTGACGTTGATACCTGTGAGCGGATTTTAGAAGAATGGGAAAAGAAAGCGTAAAAAGATAATATCCTCTATTGCAATCGGGGCTTTCCTTGTATATATTTTAATTAAATATAAAAATTGGCAGTTACGGACTAGTTCTATGTAAAATGAAATTTACTCATATTAGACAAACCTAACGAAATTGGATAAAAAACTTCATAAAGAATACGGCAGGCTTGTAAGTGAAATCTATCCTATCACACAAATGAGCATTCTGAAAGAACAGCAGCTCTCACACAAATGAATTTTAAGAGTAAACAGAAAAGATCACACAAATGAATTTGGGAGGTTCTTATGGTAAAACATATTATTTTATGGCAATTAAAAGAAGGATTTTCAGTCGATCAGGCAGAAGCGGTAAAAGCAGAAATAAAAATAGGGCTTGAAAGTTTAAATGGAAAGATTCCCGGATTAGTTGACATCTGTGTGCAGACAGAAGGGCTTTTATCCTCCAATGCAGATTTAATGCTAGATTCCACATTTGAAAATGAAGAAGCATTAAAAGGATACGCAGCGCATCCAGAGCATGTAAAAGTGGCAGATGCGAAAGTCAGACCAAATATACAGACACGCATCTGCATGGACTACATCATATAATTACGTTAGATCATATAATTTTGCCAGAAGATCAGGCTGGATTTTAAATATTGCGTCAATTATCTTTTCTATGTTATAATATAAACCAATTCTAATAATAAAATAATTTTAGGAGGTATTTATATGGGCATAGAAAAGCAACCGCTTGTATTTACAAATGATTTATGCATCGGATGTAATAAATGTATTAGTGCCTGTAGCTGTATGGGGGCTTGCGTATCTCACGAAGTAAACGGAAAAAACAGGATAGACGTAGATGGGGTACGCTGTATTGGCTGTGGGGCTTGTTTTGACGTATGTGAGCATAATGCCAGAGATTTCCAAGACGACGTCGAACAGTTTTTTCACGATTTAAAGAAGGGAGAACGGATTTCGCTTTTGGTTGCTCCGGCTTTTAAAGCAAATTATCCTAACGAATATGAAAAAGTGTTAGGTGGATTAAAAGCGGCAGGCGTCAACCGTATTGTCAACGTATCATTTGGGGCTGATATTACGACATGGGGATATTTGAATTACATAAAAGAACACAATTTTCTTGGCGGGATTTCACAGCCATGTCCGGCAGTAGTAGGATACATAGAGCGTTACGCGCCAAAACTCCTTCCAAAGCTTTTCCCTGTGCAAAGCCCGATGATGTGCGCGGCAATCTACGCGCGGAAAGAGATGGGCATTCGGGACAAGCTGGCGTTTATCAGCCCTTGCATCGCCAAGAAATTAGAGATGGAGGAGCCGCAGAACAAAGGCATGATTCAATATAACTTAACTTTCCGAAATCTGATCCGTTATGTCAGGGAGCATCGCATTTCCGGCAGTTTACAGTCAGATGAAATCGAGTATGGGTTAGGTTCCGTCTATCCCATGCCGGGCGGTTTAAAAGAAAATGTCTATTGGTTTCTTGGAGAAAAAACATTTATCCGCCAAGTGGAAGGGGAGAAACACCTCTACGAATATTTAGAAAGCAACAAAGATCAAATTGCTAAAGAAAAAACGCCTTATTTATTCATTGACGCATTAAATTGTAGTGACGGCTGCCTATGCGGCACAGCGACAGAACCGGAACTTGCATCGACGGATTATGCGCTTTCAAATCTTCTTCATATTCGGGAACAATCTAAAAGAAGCGGCAAACTCAGCGCATGGTCACGGGATATGTCCCCCAAAAAACGTCTGAAACGGTTAAACCGCCAGTTTTCCAAACTCAATTTAAAAGATTATCTGCGTACATATACGGATTTGTCGTCTGAATGCAGTTATCAAATTCCGACAGAATCCCAGCTTTTAGAAATATTTAAAAGCATGGATAAAAACACGAAGGAAGAACAGCAAATCAACTGTTCCTGCTGTGGCTATAAAAGTTGTTCTGATATGGCAGCTGCAATCTTTAATGGATTTAACACAAAAGAAAACTGCATCTATTTCTTAAAACGTCAAGTGGAAATCGAAAAAGAAAATGAGACGGCTCTTGTGGAAGAAGTAAGAGAAGAACAGGAAGTGACCAAACAGCGGGAAGAAATGATAATTATGACCGTCAGTGAAATCCATGATGAATTTGAGGATCTGTATGCGGCAGTGGATAATATGGTAGGACGCAACACAGGAAACGCAAAGGAAAGTTCCAAGATAGCGGAAGATATGCATCAGGTTTCCGGTTTTTGCGATGTGCTAAACCACGCGATGGAAGAAATCAACACGCTTCTTGTAGAGTTAGGGCAAAATAATGAAGAAGTCGTTTCGATTGCTTCCCAAACAAATCTTCTCGCTTTAAACGCCAGCATTGAAGCGGCAAGAGCGGGGGATGCAGGCAGAGGATTTACGGTGGTGTCCGAAGAAGTGAGAAATCTGGCAGAGAGTTCTCAGGTCACGGTAGATAAGATCCAGAAGGTGATCGGTGAAGTGGTGGATTCCGTTATGGATTTAAAGGACAGTTCGGGGAAGCTGCTGGAGTTCGTGCGGGATGAGGTTATGGCAGACTATGATACGATGGTGAGCACGGCGGAACAGTACCAGAAGGATGCCTTTTTCTTCGATGGCATCGCAACGGATCTGGGGGCTTCGGCGGAGGAGATGGGCGCTTCTATCGAGGAAATGCTGGCTTCTCTGCAGACGGTATCTTCTCTGAACAATGTGATTGTTGAGGAAGTTGGCAGTGTGGCCGGTGTGATGCAGAATACCAACGTTGATTCCGAGGAGATTCTGCGCAAAATGGCGATCATGGAGAGAAGCAG
>OFGF01000645.1_pt1 | contig 28042 bp, 27 predicted proteins | sample 1521711 | NCBI WGS metagenome assembly OFGF01 (sample SAMEA3504092, study PRJEB24116) | mouse gut metagenome | biome: mouse gut; feature: mouse-associated habitat; material: faeces | place: Denmark | collected 2011 | reverse complement strand
GACAGTATTACCGGGCAATATTTAGCTGGAAAGGCTACTATTCCGGTGCCGAAGAAGCGTCGTCAGGCTAAAAAGGATAAGGAGCTGGTGGTAGTCGGCGCCCGCGAGAATAATCTCAAAAATATTACTGTAAAGTTTCCACTAGGTGTTATGACGGTTGTTTCTGGTGTTTCTGGTAGCGGTAAATCGACCCTGGTAAATGAGATTTTGGCGAACGAATTATTGGCGAGATTACACCGCGCTCAAACCGTAGCCGGATTACATGAAAGGATTGATGGAATCGAACATCTCGATAAGTGTATCGTGATTGATCAGAGCCCGATCGGACGTACGCCGCGTAGTAACGTTGCAACCTACACAGGGGTTTTTAACCAGATTCGAGAGTTATTCGCTAAACAACCCGAGGCGGAGTTGAGGGGTTACAAAGCGGGTCGATTCAGCTTCAATATAAAAGGCGGACGCTGTGAAAACTGTCAAGGTGACGGCGTAAATAAGATTGAAATGCACTTTTTGCCAGACGTATACGTAACTTGTCCGACTTGTCATGGCAAACGCTATAATCGAGAAGCGCTAGAGGTAAAATATAAGGGTAAAGATATTGCCGACGTATTAGGTATGACCGTTGACGAAGCTCTAGAATTTTTCGAGAATATTCCAGCGATTGCGAATAAATTGCAAACCATCCAGGAGGTCGGGCTTGGCTATATTAAATTGGGGCAATCGGCTACGACTTTCTCAGGTGGAGAAGCGCAGCGTATTAAGCTTGCGACCGAGCTAGCGCGACGTAGCACTGGTAAGACTTTATATATTTTGGACGAGCCGACCACTGGTCTCCATACCGATGATGTTAAGCGTTTGCTGGAAATTCTTGGGCGACTTGTCGATGGCGGTAATTCAATGGTGATTATTGAGCATAACCTGCATGTGATTAAAAGTGCCGACTGGATCATTGATATGGGGCCGGAAGGTGGTCAAAATGGTGGTCAGGTAATGGCCCAGGGGACACCAGAAGATCTTGCTACTCGTTCTGATACGCCGACGGGAAAATATTTAAAACAGTATCTAAAACATTAAAAAAGTGCTTGATTTTTGAATACTGCTTATGTATAATGAGTAATAGAAAAGATTACAAATAAAAATATTAAATAAAGACAAATAAAAGGAGATTTTATATGTCGAAGACAACGAAAGCTCTTGCGGCTCTTGGTGTGGTTGCTGGGCTTGGTGTTGCTGCTTTGCCAATCAGTGCTAGCGCTGCGGTCATCAATAACGGCGTTATTATGCATGATGGCGTCGGTACCGATGATGCTACCAATAAGTATGATGGTACTCAGGATGGCAACGTGAGCGATACTGTGACTGTACGCACCGAGATCAAGGATACGCTAACTCTTACGATCGTTGGCGCAGATGATGGCGAAGGTACGACAGAGAATCACTTAGTCTTACTTGGCACTGATGGTGAGCTAAAGAACGGTGGTAATGGCACTGGAAGCGCTACTGTTAACGTTGCAACCAATAATTTGGGCGGTTACAAGGTTAATATGAACGGTGAAGCGACTGGATTCAATGGCCAGACTAATGCTGGTCAAAAATTTGCTCCAATTGCTGATAATACTACAGCTTTCCCAACTACGGGAGCTTCGGTTTTCGGTTATCAGACCACGAAGGAAGATGCCGTAACGAATGTAACGCTTGCAAATGCGAACTGGAATGGTATTAAAGATACTCCAGCCTTGATTGCGACTGGTGCAGCCGCTACTGAAGCTGCTGGTGATACTTTCACTATCACTTTCCAGGCTCACGCTAGCGAATCTCAGGCAGCTGATATCTATGATGAAGTTGTAACAATTACTGCTACGACCAATCTCTAAGATTAAAATCTGACGCCTAGCCCTCCTCTATAAAGGAGGGCTTTTGCGTTATTAATACTTGTTGTCTAGGAGTTCGTCATGTATAATATGGTAATGATGAGGAGGTTAATGAAAACATATAAGTCTACTACGAATGTCATGAAAATAGCCCGTCTTGCTGTTTTTGCCTTTTTGGCATTTGCGGCATCAATGGGCCTAAATGCTTTGCCAGTTTTTGCTGAAGATAAAAAGCCGGATTATCGTCTACAAATCTCTCCGACACAAGATAATGTTGGTAAAATTGATCCTGGCGAGACTCGTAAAGGTAGCTTTAATGTCCAGAATACTGGTAATAAAGCTTACGAATATACGGTTTCGGTCGCGCCTTTTAGTTTTAAGAATGAAAATTACGAGCAGGATTTTGATACTAGCAGCAAATATACCGTTCTAACAGACTGGGTGACTTTTAATAGCGAGAAGGGATCTGTCGAGCCTGGAGAGCAAAGTGAAGTCAAATATACTATTCGAGTACCAAGTGACGCTCCGGGTGGTCTACAAAGTGCTGCGATCATGGTAACAATGACTAATAGCGATGAGATGAAAGAATCTGGTGTTCAAACTGTAAGTCGCGCTGCATATCCGATATATATGAATGTTGGCGGCGACACAGAAGAGCGCGGAGCCGTAATTGAAAATAAAATTCCCTCACTGATTTTTAACCCGCCACTCGTGACATCTTCGGTAGTAGAAAATGCTGGTAATATCTATGCGGTTGCAACTTACGATGTCAAAGTTTACAACGTAATCGGCGGTAAAGAAGTCTATTCCAATTCCAAAGAAGATAATAATGGTGATCTTAAGCCTGATACTAGAGTGATTTTTCCAGAGACCGAACGCTATAACGAGGTAGAATGGACAAATGCTCCTAAAATTGGTCTTTTCCGAGTAAAACAGACGGTTACGATTTTTGACGAAGTCTCCGAGAAAGAAAAAATCGTTTTCATTTGTCCGATTTGGTTGATTTTGATCTTTGTGGCTGTGATCGCAATTATCGTGTATAAGATCGTGAGTGGAATAATGAAGCGCCGTGAGGAAAATAAGTAATCACTGATAGAGGTTGTACCTAGGTGGTGGATGTAATAGAATAGTGAAAATAAGGAGTTTATTTTATGTCGAACCAATTATCTTTAACTAAACGCGAGGAAACGGGAAAGAAGTTGCGCAATCTACGTGACGAAGGTATGATTCCGTCTGTAGTTTATGGTGGGGAAGAGCCGATTATGACTGTATCGAGCTACAACGAAACCGACAAAGTTTTGCGTGAGGTAGGTTATCATTCTGCGGTGGAGCTTGGGATAGACGGCGGAGTGCAGCTTGCGATCGTCAAGAATATTGATATTGATCCAGTGAGTCGTCGAATCTTAAATGTAGAATTCCAGGCAATTTCAGCCGATAAAGTCGTGGAAGCTACGACTCCGATCAAGGTTTTGAATTTTGATCAGTCTGAGGCAGCAAAGAAACACTTTGTCTTGCAACAGGTTTTGGAGGAAGTCGAGGTGAAGGCTCGCCCATCGGATTTGCCGGAGGAGATTATCGTTGATGGTAAGGGTTTAGCGACTACTGAAGATAAGCTAACTTTGGCCGATCTTGAAATGCCGGAAGGCGTTGAACTGGCCGATAAAGAACTTGCCGAGACTACCGTAGTTGCAACCGTATATGATCCAGCGGTCGAAGCAGCAGCTCGCGAGGCTGAGGATTCTGCAACAGAGACAGAGAATGGAGATGCCGATTCAACGGAGACTAATAAAGGCGACTCGGCAGAGTAGCTGGTTCTAGATAACTAGATTTGTTAAGTAATCAAGTCGACTGAATAGCTTCGGTCGACTTTTTTGATCTAAACTAATGTAGACGCAATCTAACATAGTCTGATTGAGCTAAAATAATATCTATGCCGAATAGTCAATTATCGGCATTCACGATGAGTATATTTATAATTGATCAGTCATTTAATTGCGTGCTGAATATTCGTAATGAATATCCGCGATGAATACTATTTTAACACTGCTACGGCATCTTGAAGTTTATTGCGCAGTGCAGCTTGAGCGGCCTTAACATTGGCCTCTTTGCCTTTCCAGGTCTGCATGACGGGGTCTTGTAATGCTCTCGAAAACGCAAAACTAATAGGCCAGTCAAACGGACCCGACTCAATGATCGCGGCGAGATCTTTAATAATGTCTTTTGAGGTGTGACCACCGCTGAGGATTGTTACGCCGGCGACATATTTTGAGACAGCATGTTTTAGCACAGCTGCGGTAGCCATGCCGATTTCACGCGGAGTTGAAGATACGGGGACTGATTCTCCAGCTGCAACTACGCTAGTCTTAAGAATCACGCTTTGTAAATCAACCTCGCGACGTTCAAGTTTTTCAAAGACGGTTAGCAAGACACGGTCAGTGACTTCGAGGCTCTTTTCGATTGTGTAGTTGCCGCTCCAGCTAATATCGGTTTCGATCATTGGTACTAGTCCGGCTAGCTGACATTCGCGAGCAAACTCAGCTAGTAACTTAGCAGCCTTTTCGACTGCAATGAAGCTGGGCTGATCTTGCTTGATTGTAAATAGAGCATGCCATTTCGCAAAGCGAAAACCTTCATCATAATATTCGTGTAGTCTAGTGAGTAGATCATCTAGGCCCAGAGTATAAGTCTCATTGGTTCCCTTGAGGTGAACTTGGCCGCGGTCGGCTTTGACGCCAGTAATGATCCCGCGCCCAGTTAGATATTGTAGATAGGTCTGTGTATGATTAACTTTTTGGCGCGCGGTCTCGCCAGTTAAAATGACACCACTCACGTATTCGCTGAGCTCAGGCGTCGTCAACAGTAACTTGCGGTAATCATTACGCATTTTGGTGTTGACACCGATATTGAAACCGACTAATCGCTTTGTTAAAGTTTGATCAGACTCATCAGCAGCTAAAATACCTCGACGCGACGCCATTAAGGACTTTGCGATCAAGGCTACGTTGGCGCGCTTTTCGCGCTCAGAGGCGACTAACTCTTTCAGGCGGCGCCCTGACAATGATCCATCTAGAGTTGCCTGCTCGGCATTAATTCGCGCCCACAATACGGCGTCTGTCATTGATCCGCCTGAACAAATTACTCCGAGCACGGTTGCTACGATCGTATTGTAAACTGTGAGATGCGTCAGCATGTCTGTGCGGCTCAATTGCCAACTTTCTTCGGCTTCACCGAAGACGATTTTGCGCGGTGTGATATGGCAGATCAATTTTTTGTCTGGCTTGCCTAGATCGATTTTGTCGACGATTTTTTCCTCATTATGTACTGGCGGCTCTTCTTCAATGAACAGTAAATCTGCCATTTCTGCTAAACGTTGGTCGAGGGGAGATTTATTACGTCCGCAGTGTACAGCAAGTTTAGTAGTAGGAGAGAACTTGCGGAAATTTTTGATTTCGTCAACTAGGCGCTCGGAAATAAAAGTCGAACGATCGACTAGTATCCATTCGGGAGTGTCTTTTGGCATTTTCCAATCTGTGGATTTGCGCTCGCTTGGCACAAAATAAGTTATCTCGCCATTATGACAAAAAATATAACGGTAGCCAGCAGCATCTCCTTGCCATGTGATTTCGCCATTTTTGAACGCGGCATCTGAGCCCATGATCTGGGCGTTGATCCCAAGTCTACCTAGTACGCTAAGAGTAACAGCTGCGCCGCCATAGACACTGGTGCGCTGGAAAAACCGATGTTCAGCGCCATTAAAACTTAAATCTAGCCAATCAATTCCGTGCTCATCTTGTTCGAAATGATTCTGCCTCTCATCAAGTTTCAAATAGACATCCTTCAGAATATTCCCAATCACCAAAATCTTGCTCATGCTATTATTGTACCACATCTGGTTTAGATTAGAAATAATCAAAGCTGACCAGCAACCAATCTAAAACGGAGCCGATAATCCGACTCCGTTTGCATAATTAGAATAGTACCTACTGATCGTTCCAACGTTGAATAGCATCTTTGATAACCTGCTTGGCTTCATCTAGACCAGCAAATTCTTTTACAGTAGTAGAACCTGGCTTTTTGAGATCTTTGTAATGATTGAAATGGAACTCGATCTGTTCAATGAGCCGCTTTGGGAGATCTACGAGCGTCTGGTATGCGTCACCATTATTACGATCATCAGCTGGTACCGCAATAATCTTATCGTCAACTTCGCCATCGTCAACGAATTTCATTACGCCAAGTACCCGTGCTGTGGTATAAATTCCAGTCGTAAGCGGCTGGTCGGTGATTAATAGTACATCTAATTCGTCTCCGTCTTCGTCGAGCGTCTGTGGGATAAAGCCGTAATTTGTCGGTTTTGCAAAAGCGATAGGCTCGATCCGGTCAAGCATAAAACAAGCATTTTTGCGATCCCATTCAATTTTATGATTTGAGCCGGTTGGGATTTCGACCACCACGTTAATTTCGCCGTTTTCCCAGTCGCCCGGGGTTAAGATTTTATTAAAATCTGCCATATTTGCTCCTTATTATGGTAACTATTTTACCATATAATGTCGCTGATCAATATAGCAGGGGCGCACTATTGACAAAAATTATAATCTGTGATACAATAGGAAGAGAGGGGATTGCTCTTTAAAAAATGAAGGGAGGCGTCAAAAATGAGGAAGAAAGGACGCTGCAACAGGCGATATAGGATCGACCTGCTAAGAACGGTGGTTGACGATTTTTTTGATCGACCAAGTTTTGACCTGCTTGAGAAGATTGATCTGGGTGTAGGAAAAATCTTTCGCAATGACACAGAAAAAGCGGGAGAGAAGAAGTGGACTCAAAAGGAATGGGGGCAAACGTATGAGGCCCTATTCTTTAAGCGCATCGAGTATTTGTGCGATGGAGGCTACGTGTCGAAAGAGGAAATCATAGACGGCGGTATGCGTCTATGTATTATGAACGATGATCTGAAAGAGACGCTGTCTGATAGGTTTGGTGAGTTGGTCGATAGCTTTGAATTTGCTTTTGATGAAGAGGGGTTATCCGAGCTCCATCAAATATTGATGGTCGCAGAGGTGTTGGTGATTCGGCGTTATGAAGAGGCAAATCCTGAGCATGATTACGAGCAGTTAGCTCAGGAAGTCATGAGATCGTCAAGATCATTGAGGGTTAAAGAAGATGGCAAACAGCTTCCTTATCGCTATAGCGATAAGGAAGCTACTCAGATCATTGATAGCATACAAGAGTCGCTTGGAATTTCTGAATAAGGTGTGTCGCCCCCTGGTTCTTAAGGTAGAAGCCGCCCCGATAGGGGCGGCTTTCTTCGTATATGATTACTCCTCTTTCATAAAGGCGCCACTTTGGCGATCCCATAGTTTTTTGTAAACTCCATCGCGAGTCAGTAATTCATCATGGCGCCCCTGTTCGACGATCTTACCATTTTCAAGCACCACGATCCGATCTAGGCTAGCTACCGTACTTAAGCGGTGCGCAATCACGACACTAGTGCGTCCTTGCATTAATTCTTCGAGTGCTCCTTGAATAAGTGCTTCGCTCTCCGAGTCGAGTGCACTAGTCGCTTCGTCGAGCACGAGGATTGGCGCATTTTTGAGAATGGCACGAGCGATTGCGATTCGTTGGCGTTGACCACCAGATAATTTTACGCCACGTTCGCCAACTAGCGTTTCGTAACCTTGTGGCAAATCGCTGATGAATTCATCAGCGTTAGCAAGCCTAGCGGCTTGCTTGATCTCATCCATACGAGCACCTGGTTGACCATACGCAATATTATCGGCGATACTGCGATGAAATAGTGAAGTTTCTTGCGGTACATAAGCTATATTCGTGCGCAGGCTATGCTGTGTGACACGCTTGATATCTTGCTCGGAGATTGAGATTTCACCCTCATCTACATCGGCGAAACGCAAGAGTAGCTTAGTGAGGGTGGTTTTACCGCTGCCGCTAACGCCGACTAGACCGACCCGTTCACCTGGCTTGATTTTTAGATTAAAGTTCTCAAAGATTGGCTCCTTAGCGTCCTTATGCTGAAAAGTAACATCGTGAAAATCAATTGCTGCATTTTCAATCTCGAGTTCATAAGCATCGGGTGTATCAGTTACTTCGTTTGGGGAGTCTAGTATCAGGGTCATTTCATATGCGTCACCAAAGGATTTGTTAAATCCCTTAAAAACGTGATTGAGCTCCCAGAGCTCGCCTTGGACAGCTTGCGAATAATTTACGATTAGAATCAGAGTGGCAATCGAAATTCCGAGCCAATTTTGGCCGTAGACTAGGAAGGCTAGGATCAAAGCGGTCATACTGATTTGAATCACGCTAAAGGACAGATCGCGCTGCATTGCGCTATGCATGTGCCGTACGCCGGTATTATAGGTATGGTCGGCAAAACCCATAAAACGTTGATGTTCGTGATGTTCGTGAGCATAAGATTTGACTGAGATCATATTTGAGATCGAGTCGGCGAGTTGTCCAGTCTGTTTGGCCTCGGCAGCGGCTTCCGCTTCATTGATTGGCGCTAGACGACGATAGCATACAAAAGATACCACGGTATAGACTGCGATAACTACCGATAGCCCAAGTGCGAACCAGCCAGCTTCATATGCTAATACGATCAAGACCATGATGATGTAGCTCAACATAGACCATAAATCCCACACTATTACGTCGACGAAACGTTCGAATGACCAAATGAACTTGTTTGTTTGAGAAACTAAAGATCCCGAAAAACGATCACTATGGAATTGCATTGAACGGGTCGTAACGGTGTCGAAACACATCTCGGCGAGATCATGTAGGCCGAGTAATTCTAATTTCCAGGCCGCCCATAGACGTAGCGGTTCGAGAATAGTCTTGCTAATAGCAAATAGAGTAAAAAAGCCGATGATTTCGAGTGCTGCTGTGCGCCAAAGCTCTTCGCCAGATACGCCGGCCGAGACTTTTTCGATTAGATTAGCGAAAAGTAGTGGCGCGAGAACGGCGCGAATGAATATCACGATTGGTGTGAGTGCGACCGTGAGCAACGAGAGCCATTTATATCTTTTAATTTCTTGCCAGTAATAATGCATGGTACGCATTGTCACATTAGGCTTTTTGGTTTGTTCCATGATTGTCCTTCGGTTATATAAAAGTTTATGTGAAATATGAAGCCTGGAGAGACTTTTGCTTATAAAATGTCGCTAGAAATAGTTATGGGGGGGGGTGCAATTTTTATAAGTAACATTGTGATGATGTTATTAGAGATCGGCTATATTTATTCTGATCTGTTCAGTGGTATCACGGTCGCGCACAGTCACGGTATCGTCTTCAAGTGTATCAAAATCGATAGTGATGCATTTTGGTGTACCGATTTCGTCTTGACGACGATAGCGCTTGCCAATGTTACCATTATCATCAAATTCACAGTTATAGCGACTAGAGAGCATTTCGAAAACTTCTTTAGCCTTTTTAACTAGATCTGGCTTATTCTTTAGGAGAGGGAAAACGGCGTATTTCACCGGTGCAAGCTCTGGGCTAAGGTGTAATACGGTGCGTTCTTCGTTCTGTTCATACGCATCACAAAGTACGGCCAAGAAGAGTCGACCCATACCCATCGAAGTTTCAAGAATCCAAGGAATGTATTTCTCGCCAGTCATCGGGTCACGATATTCGAGATCGGTACCGGAGAACTTCATATGTTGCGATAGGTCATAATCACTACGATCATGGATCCCCATCAACTCATCAAAACCGTTTCCAGGATAATTGTATTCGATATCCCAAGCGTCTTTAGCATAAAAAACCAAATTTTCGTGCTGATGCCATTTTAGATTTTCTTCTTTGATACCGAGGCTAAGTAACCAATCCCACTGCTCCTGCTTGATGCGCTCATAAGGCTCTTTGTTTTTGTGCGGGCGGACGAAATACTGTGTATCAGCCTGTTCAAACTCGCGGGTGCGAAATAGGAAATTACGTGGGGAAATTTCATTGCGGAAAGCTTTACCAATTTGCCCGATCCCAAATGGGATTTTCACGCGGCAAGTATCAACCACGTTTTTAAAATTGAGATAAATACCTTGGCAAGCTTCGCCAGGTAGGTAGGCTGGGTCGGTATTTTGTTCGGTGAAATCGCCTAAATTTGACTTTACCAAGAGGTTGAATTTTTTCGGCGCAGTCCAATTCTGTTTTTTACAATTAGGGCATTTTATTTTACTCTTATGCTCATCAAAAAGTTTCCCAATCTCTGCTTCGGTCATTTTTTCATCGGCAAAGACACCTAGCTTTTCTAACTCCTTGTCAACACGAATACGGGTATGACATTCTTTGCATTCAGACATTGGGTCCGAGAAACTATCGACGTGCCCGCTCGCTTTCCAGACTTCAGGGTTTTTGAACATTGCCGAATCTAATCCAACATAATCAGCGCGTTGCTGGATATTATGTTTCCACCAATTCTGTTTGAGATTATTCAGAAGTTCGACGCCGTATGGCCCAAAATCATACAGTCCGGCCATCCCACCATAAATATCTGACCCCGGGAAAATGAACCCGCGCCGCTTACAGAGACTAACTATTTCATCCATACCGTTCATATCCTTCAATTGTATCATATTATTTAGGGATAAAGGGGATTTTACGGCAATTTTAGTTGCCATGACGCATAGGTATGCTTCCAGAGCTCTTTTATTGACAAATTATAACTAGTGTGCTATAATGAAGGAGAGGGAATGCTTTTATTAGGCGACCCTTGATCTTATTGTTAGGATTTATAACAGGTTCCAGTCCACTGGAGAATATAAGCATGCTTATATTCTTACAAATTTTAAGGGGGTGTCTGCGTGAGCAGAAAAGGAAGAAACAGTAACAGGACAGCGTGTCGTCGCCGGCGGCGCAATCTATGTAACGAACACCATATATTGTTCCCGGGTAAACTTTGGGGTAAATCAATTTATGGGCGCAAAATGCGTAATCATAGGTATTTTCGGCGCTTTATTCCGGAGTATACTTTGCACGAACACATTCATCGTGACATATGGAGTGTACCGATGCCGCCGGAGGAAGCCTGCCGCAAGGCGTATTACGAGTTTTTGCGTCGGTATAATGATCATTTGATCGACGCAAACCACGATACCTTTGAACGGCGGCTGCAGCTGCTGATGGATCTGTGGGCGGATTACCCCAGAACCGTAGCGGCGCTGAAGAAACAGCAGGAGCTGGCAATTAAATTCTATGGGAATGGTCGCATGTAAGATTCAAGCGACAAAAAACCGGGGCGTTTTATTTTAGGCCAGCCCCGGTGTTTTTATTACATCTTGATTTCGGCGTCAACACCAGCCGGTAGGGAAAGATTCTGTAGGGAATCAATCGTCTTTGGTGTGGCGTTTTTGATGTCGATCAGGCGTTTGTGAACTTTCATTTCAAAAGCCTCACCGCCAGTCTTGTAAACGTGTGGTGATTTTACCACTGTAAAAGTACTGCGCTTGGTCGGTAGCGGCACTGGACCACTAACAGTAGCACCGGTGCGGATCGCAGTATCCACGATTTGCTTGGCACTCTGATCGATTACGCGGTGATCGTAGGCTTTGAGACGAATACGGATCTTTAGACCTTCGTCTTTTTTGGCTTCTGCCATGATATCCTTTCTTGCCCTATAACCTCAGCGGACCTCTAGACGGGTGTGCAATGAGTTTTTAGGGACATATTTAAACTTATCTTTCTATTGTAGCACGGCTATGGGCAAAAGTCAAGAGTGACGGTATGGTTTTTGACGCATTGATGAAAATTATTTACAATAAATAATATCAAAGGAGAAGTTATGAAGAATTCGAAAATTACACGCAAGATCACGCAGGGAATGTATGTGTTGACGGTGAAAGGTGGGGGCTGTGTTGTTGATGCAGTAGCACGCGTAGGCAGCCGTGACGATGCGCCGTTAATTTCAGTAGCGGTTGCAAAAGCCAACCATTCGCATCAGCTATTGGCCGAAAATGAGAAATTTGCCCTGTCGGTGATTGGCGAACAGACTGATCCGGAAGTCATCCAAGTTTTCGGTTTTAATTGTTCGAAAGATTGTGATAAGCTAGCGAAAATTGAAACTATTGAAGTCGAGGATGTTCCAGTAGCCAAAGCGACGTTGGGCTATATGATCCTCGAAAAAATCGATGCGATTGATATGGGCACGCATACGCTCTATATCGGGAAGCTTATAGAAGGAGATATTTTCTCGGACGACGAGCCGATGAGTTATGTCTATTATCAGGAACACAAGGATGACTTGACGCGTATTACTACTAAAAAGGATCAAACCGCCTGGGTTTGTACGGCCTGTGGCTATATTTATTATGGCGAGACAGTACCTGATGATTATAAATGTCCGCTCTGTGGACTCGGTAAAGAGTATTTCAAGAAAAAAGATTAATTATTAAGACCCGTTATCCAAAAACTGTCCTGGCATCTGCAGCCATGCCTCACACATGTCTGCAGAGTACTATCTACCCTACTTCACGGTGCAGCGTAGGGGGTAACCAGTACCACGAAGATTAGTGTTTTGCGGATTAACCTCGTCAGCACCAAAAAACAGGTTGTAAGCGGCCAAAGAACCACTCGTTGTACGAGACCAGATCCGACCAAACGAAGTCTCCCCAAGCAATGATCCTGAATTATAATAATAATGACCAGTGTAGGCAAAGTTGAGGGGAGAACTTCGGAGCTTAGTAGGGCCAGTCAAGGACGATTTGATACAATTAAACTCATCTATAGACAACGAAGAAGTCCATGAACAGATGTTCATGGACTTCTTATCCTCAATGCCCAACCGCTTATCAAATTTTTTTGGTAAGGGTTGGAGTAAGAACTTTCTGGTGGAGACGATCGGACTTGAACCGACTACCTCAGCAATGCGAATGCTGCGCTCTACCAGGTGAGCTACGTCCCCATTACCTGTTATTATATCAGAAAATTAGTGATCAGCAATATTTTCATATAGTTTTATGATACAATGGATCAAAAGGAGGAGCTGTGTTTAGTGATATCGAGCGAGAATACAAAAAGAATCTCACGGAGCTAGATCATCGCTTCAAGAGCTACTATTGGCCGTGGGCGGTAGTAGTGTTATCGCTTGCTTTGGCGGCTGATTTCTTATTAAAATGGAATCGTTGGCTTGTTTATGGTGCAGTAGTGGCTGCGCTGGCGGTTTTGGTGGCATTATTTTTCTTTCAGGATTATCATCGTGAGCGCAAGAAATTGCCGCAAAAGACTCCGCAATACACTAGGCGCGAAATTTATACTAATACTGATGACAAACACCGGATCGAGAAATTAATCGTAGACCTTAGAAAATATAATTTGACCACCCGCGATGATATCAAGACAGCGCTAGAGTATTTTGAACGCAAGATGCCAGTAGCCGATAAAGGCAGCCTATTAGAGTGGCTCGCGACGGCGGTGATCGCGCTGGCTTCGATTGTGATTTTGGCTTATGATGATGAGCTGGGCGGAGTCAATGTGCAGCGATTCATCGGAATGTTTGGCTCGGCATTTGCTTTTAGCTTGGCTTTGCTTGCTCCGATTGTGATCGGTAAGGCGATTTCTCTGCGCGTGAATGGCTCGCAGGCTGAACTAGACGCACGCTTGGTAGAGGATTTAGCTTTCGTTTATGTCAATTATCAAGATTTTGAGAAAAATTTGAACGAAAAATCAGCTAAGAAATAGTCTAAAGGCATGTAATATATAACAATAAAGATCAGACGTGCAGGGACGGCTGATCTTTTTTAGTCGACTTGGAGCCGCGACCGGGACTTGAACCCGGGACCCCTTCCTTACCATGGAAGTGCTCTACCACTGAGCTATCGCGGCACAGAGATATTGTACCACGCTAAAAAGCTAGTATCAAGTCCTTACGGAGATAGTAAGAAAGCAAAAAGGCGCCAAAGTTGGCGCCTGGTATTACCATAACTGGATCGTTTCGATATTATATGTACTTAAGTCTATGCCATCAGGCGATGTTGCATAGTCGGCGACTGCCGATAAGGCAGCTTCCATCTGGTTCTGAACCCAACGTTCAGCCTGGTCTGGATGCTTGTCGGCTTCGGCAGAGTATATTTCGATTAACCAAGTCTCTTCGTCGATACCGGGATAATACGTATCGATTATCGCTGTCAGATCTGATGCGTAGATTCCATCCCGAATTGCTAGACTTAAAATTGTGCCGTGCAAGATCGGACTATAGCCTCCCACCTCGACACCGGCCTGCAACAGGCTATTTACTGCGGCCACATAGTAATATTCAACCGCAAATCTAGTCTGCATGGCATGAAAGTCTTCTCCTTGCAGGAAACATATCCATTGCCAATCCCGAGCGACTAGCTCAGTATTTTTTATATGAGCTTTCCCATTACCATCTACATGATAGAAGGTAGTAAAAGCCTCATAGTTGTCCGGATCCGTGTTAACGCAATAGCGGAAAAATTCCGCTAGACAATGACGATCGTCGAATTGATAGCGACCATAAGCATGCCCATCATCGCCGCCAATTTGAGACCACGAATCTCCTCCGCTCTCAAACTTGGTCCATCCAAGCCAAAGCGTATGAGTCGCACGTGGCTCAGGATCACCCTCTGATACGGCGGCTGCTTCGACATTCGTCAGATTTTGAGCCGCCTCCAAATTATTATATAAAGTTGCGGCGATGCCTGCGACTGGTAGTCGCCAGTTGCCACTGACCATTAACCCGGTTAAACGATTTGGACCCACCGACGCCGGTGTTTGCGCTAGAGCTGATCCGTTATCACTTTGAATTTGGGACATAAATAACATCCCCAGGATAATTAAAACCGCACGGTATTGGCATTTATCCTTTTTCTTTTTCTTCATTTTTATCCCCCTTTTCATTTATCGCATAGTCAAAATCAATCCAGTTATTAAGCTTCAATGGGGCATTACCCCATCTCTCTATTGTAGCATACTTTTCCCAAAAAGTCAATGGTTAAATGTTTAGTTTTGAGATATGATATGGCAGGGGCAGGAATTTGCAATTTTCGGTTTTAGTTTTTTACGGAGATTTGATCTTGTTTTCGATATATTCATTTGCGTATACTCCGAGCTCTGCCATCTGCTTGTGTGTGGACGGATCCTTGGCATTAATTCGCTCAATAATCTTAGAAATGTAATCTTGCTCCGCGATAATTCCAAGGCTCTCCCTAAAATTAAAATCATAAATAAATGCCAAAATACAGACAAGGAAATCCATATTAGTTTTGCAATCGGCGAACTTGAGTGGCCTTTGGTTGTGGAAGGTTTGGTAGAATTCGGGACTAAGTATCTCCGCAGAAACATCGTCGGTCTCTAGGTGTACTAGATCCTCTAGCCGTTCAGTCAAGTTGGCCCTGAAAATGTCTAACTTGTCGGCATCACGGATTATTTGACAGAATAATTTTTCTTGTTCAGATAGTCCAGTATCGATCTGCAGTTTATTGTGGTTGGAAATTGCACATTCGATAATATGGTCGTACTGATTAGGTATGATAAAATTACGAATTTCATGATCCTGAAATAAAACTTCTACGCTCTTTTGGGCATGATTGACGCTTTGGCGGTCTGAGAAAGTGTTATATACTTTCACTTGTTCAAAACGACCAATATCATGCAACCAACCAATTAACTCAGCGAGATTTTGGCATTCTTCGGATAGACCGATCAGCTGAGAGATCTTGCGGGAATTAGCCGCAACCTGTTCGATATGAGTAATTTTAAGGCGAACCCTCGGCACATTTGCATCATAGCGATCGGTGTATTTATAAAAATATCTTTTTGCTTTATCTAAGTCAATCATTTCTCGTTGATCTTACCAGTTCCAAGCCAGGCTGCAAGTACTCCGGTTATAGGAATTAAAATTAATAATATCAGCGTTCGTATTCCGAAACCATAATACATTACTCTCGGAGCTGCGTCAAGACTGAAGCCCAATAAAAATTGCGTATTGAGTAGATCTTGATTCACTATATTGAATATGAAGACTATGAGTAAACCAACTCCAAAGGCTAGGACTGTCGCAAAAATCATACTGATAAAATAGTAGCAAACAAAAGACGCTCGAATTTGTTTCCAAGAAACGCCTTGCTTGCGATACTTAGCTATTTCGTTTGGATTTTGTTTTAGGCTACCTCGAAGTTTAAGAGCTAAGATAATCAGCGTGATAATCAAAATAATAGCGGTGATCATGCCGATAATATTTTCGAGACCACGGATTAAGTAGGTGATTTCCGGAGACATGCCGGCGACGATGTCGATGTAGTATTTACGTCCAGCTGCATCAAAATTTGGGAAGATCCCATGTCCGTGCCGGAAATAATAATAGGCATCCGCAGGATTTTTAAAACTGACCAAGAGACTATCGATGTCGCTATTCTTATTATTGCCGCTTTTTTGGTCGAGTACGATAGTCGGAGTATCGGGGAAACGAATTAGCTGGAGTAGGGGATTTAGCAAACTCACATTTGCTCGTTCGAGTGCGCTAAAAGATAGATTGTCGGTATGAAAATTGGTCGGAGCAAAACCGGCAATATAATATTTGACACCAAAATGATCAGTAAAAGTTTGACCGAGAAGTTCGGCGCGGTAAGTTCTATAGTCGGCGACTTTGTCTGTCGTATTGGTATATTTTGATGGGAAATTTGTATCAAGTAGCTGTTCGCCAAGATAAGTCGATATCAATACGGGTGTAGCATCTTCAGGCGCATTAGAAAGGTCCAGCTGGGATAGATCCCGGGATAGTAAATCTGTTGGGACTACGACGCTGCCATATTGACCATAAAATTCCGTATTACCAATGATTTTACCACCGTTTTGCTCGAGGTCTTGAATCATCTCTTCACGGTCCATGAGCACTGGCGCATCGTCAGGACCTATTTCGCGTTCCGTGCCAGTCGTAGCGAGTAAGATTACTCTGCCATCTGTCGCTTGTCCTGCGATTTCTGCATAAGTATCACTGAGCCCACGCAGCCACAAATTCGCTGCTATCAGTAGCCCGAAAACTAGGCCCAGTCCAAAAATTAATGCGATAGTGGATTTAAGTTTTGTGCGCATTAGACCGACACTCTGTTTGATAATTGTTGGTTTCGGAGCGGAACGCTGATTTTTTGGCATATCTATGCTAATTATACTACTAATGCTTAGGTATACAAGTGAAAGTCTACATAAAATGACCCTATCTTTCTATTATAGCACAAGTGTTCAAATAAGTCAATAGAAAAACCAAAAAATAGCCTAAAACGGACCGTCGTGCTATAATCATTTTATGACGTTTACGATGCGTTTTAAGAAGCGATTTTATTTTGTTGCGGCGCGATATTTCCGGTTTTTTGCAAATTTCGCTCTCAGGAGGTGGCATCCGCGAATTATTGCTGTGACTGGCTCTGCTGGTAAAACGACAATGCTTCACTTAGTTGAGTTTGAACTTGGTGAGCGTGCGCATTATTCGCACGATGCAAATTCGGCTTTTGGGATAGCATTTGATCTACTAGGTATGGACGGAGTGCGCGGCTCAAAGTTGCGTTGGTTGCAGTTGTTTTTGCTGGCGCCGATTCGAGCGCTATACTATCAGCACAAAGCGGAGTTTTATGTAGTAGAGATTGATGGAGAGCGCCCACATGAGACTGAGTTTTTGGCGACTTGGCTAAAACCTGAAGTGACATTGTGGGTATCGTTTGGCCTTAGTCACGCCGTCCAGTTTGAACAGGAAGTAAAGGATGGTAGGTTTGAGAGCCTCGATGCTGCGATCGCACATGAATTCGCTACGCTGCCAGAAAATACCACTAAATACGTGTATATTGATGCAGATTCGGATGCCATGAAGCATGCTGTCAAAAATATCAAGGCTAAAGTACGCAAATTCAGTGCCGAAAAGCTAAACCGTTACAATGTTTACCCGACACGGACGGATTTCGTTTTTGATACAGCTTCATTTCATTTTTCACAGCCGCAGCCGCGTGATCTAGCGGTCCAGCTTTTGATGCTTGAAGCGTTGACGGAATATCTAGGAGTCCCGCTAAAGACCGATTTTGGCGATATGGCGGTTCCACCGGGGCGCAGCTCATTCTTTAAGGGAAAAAAGGGCATCAATATCATTGATAGTAGTTATAACGCGCATTTAATTAGCGTACAGTCGATTCTAGAGATGACGGCAGCGATGAAGGCTGGACATAAGTGGCTCGTGATTGGCGACATTGTTGATCAAGGTCAAATCGAAGGCGAGGAGCATCGTAAGCTAGCTGATCTAATTGCGCATACAAAACCAGAGATGGTAGTCTTAGTCGGTCGGCGTACGAAGGAATATACTGCGCCCCGCCTGAAGGAGCTCGGTGTACCAGCTTGTACTACATTGGATCCTAAAAAAGCCCTCAAATACATCGAGGCTCATACTAATGGGGATGAGACGATCATTTTCAAGGGCAGTCAATATCTAGAGTGGATTATCGAGAAGTTACTAGCGGATCCGAAAGATGCCGAATTTTTACCTCGACGTGAGCCGGCGGCTGTCAAACGTCGCAAGAAGTGGGGATTAGATTGATGGCAAAACCAAAGTTATATATCATCCATGGTTGGACTTATACGACCGATCCTTGGGAAAAGACGCTCGCGAGCCTAAAAAAGCAGGGTTTGGAGGTAGAAATGTTACATGTTCCAGGATTAACGGCTCCATCCAAAAAGGTGTGGACGATTGGCGAATACGTCCGCTGGGCAGATCGTCATATCCCCGATGGTGCAGTAGCGCTAGGACACAGTAATGGCGGTCGGATTTTGTTGAATCTTTGCACAGAAAAGCCAAATAAATTAGCGCACCTGATTTTGCTGGATGCAGCCGGTGTCTACGAAGTGTCGAGCAAGCGCGACGTTACGCGTAGTATTTCCAAGAAATTAGGTTTTCTTAAAAAAGTCCCTGGCGCCGAGAAGGTTTGGCATAAGTTGACAGGTGCTAGCGATTATGCACGAGCGCCTAAAAATATGAAAGTGACGCTCAGTAATATGCTTGAAAGCGATAAGGAGCTAGATCTCACGCGCGTCAAGGTCCCAACGTCGATTCTTTGGGGAGAGGCCGATACGATTACGCCCGTCCACCAAGCCGAAAAAATGCACCAAAAAATTGCCCATAGCACCTTGGAAGTTTTTCCAGATTGGACACATGCACCGTATATTTCACATCCTTTGGAGTTAGCAAAAATGATTTTTAAAACTTATAAAACCCCTCCTAAAATTCAAGATCCAGCCGAAGTAACACAGGCAGCAAACATCTCGGCTTCAATGACACTGAAAAAAGCTCAGGGACCGGTAATTCCTAGTACAACTGAACGCTCGGCGACACTCGCCTTTAAGAAGAAAGCTAAAGGCCCCCAGGCGACTGACGCTGCCGGGCGGTCTGCCGCACTAGCATTGTCTGCGCGTCACAAGTCGTCCAAGGCAAATTCGCGTTCAGAGCAGGAGTCTCCTAGCCGAGTTAGGGTAGCCGAGTTAGCGGAGGTTGAATACGAAAAGCTTGATGCGGATGATTTTGCCGCTATGCCAGAACGTCCCCGCGAGATTATCTCAACTGCTTCGGTTCCCAAAAAGAAACATCGGCTCGGTGGCAAGAAAAAGCGTGTAGCACAGTCTAAATCTACCAAAAAAGCATCTAAATCGATCAAGAAGGTTACGAAGAGTGAATCTTTAGAACCTTCTAAAAGCGTTGCTAAGGGGGCGAAGGAGTGATTTCACTGGGGCAAGCTTCGAATTATAGTTCTGGCCGGGCGCTCGGTCAGCTTTTTGCGATGGGCCGTGCGGCGGATAGCGAGGCGCTCCGCACGGCCTTGGCGCATAAATATAGCGCCCGGCCAGAACTGGTAGCCCTATATCATTCTGGTCGTTCAGCACTCACAGTAGCCCTAAAAGCGGTCGGCGAGAAGGGTAGCAAAGTGATTATTCCAGGATTGACTTGCATTGCAGTAGTGCGCGCGGTAAAAGCGGCTGGTATGGAGCCGGTTTTTGCTGACATCACGACGGAAAATTTGGAATATGATTATGATGCTATTGACAATATTGCTAAAGTGTGCTATAATGGAATTATAGTGGTCCAAAATACTTTGGGCCTGACTTGGGATATGGTAAAAATTGAACAAATTGCCAGGAAGTATCATCTCATAATCGTAGAGGATTTGGCGCATTCGGCTGGAAGATTTTATGCTGATGGTCGCGAAGTCGGTACCGTAGGCCAAGCAGTTGCTTTGTCATTCGGTAAGGGCAAGGCTATCGACACGATCAATGGTGGCGCAGTAGTGATTCGTGAAGCTTCAACTCAGTATATTTTAGCTCAGCCTACGCGTTTACCGGTATTGGCGGAGCGTGCGCGTGATCGTTGGTATCCGATCTTAGCGGGGATTTGTCGAGAGCTTTGGCGAGTGAAATTGGGGCAAGTTATGATGATGCTGTTTGTAAAAATGGGTTGGGTTAAGCGTTCGGCTGATACCAAGTTGGATACCGATGTACGTTTGACTGATTGGCAGGCAAAGTTGGCCCTAGCTCAACTTGATAAATTACCTAGTACGCCGCTACGTGAATTTAAACTGGTCCGACAGCGTGATGAATTACTGGCGAAACTCGATCGGATGGGTTATAATTTTCATGAAATATGGTACGACACACCGGTTTCGCCGGCGCGTTATCGGGATGAGGCAGATTTCCCGGTTGATAAATGTCCCGTGACGGTACGACTCAGTGAGCAGATTATTAACATCCCGACTTGGTATCAGGATTCAAAACTCGCGGAGGCTCGAACAGTGATTGCGAAGTACGAGATTGGAGGAGAAGATGGCGCAAAATAAACATATGAGTGACCTAGAGAAGATTTGGCAGAAGGTTCAGGAAAAATATGAAGAGGCGAATTTCCTGCAATCGCCTGAGTGGCAAAAAATGAACGAGTTGGTCGGTCACAAGGTTATCATCGAGCATTTTGCGGATGAGGCTTGGTGCTTGATGATCGTTAAAGATGCCCGGCGTGGGCGGTATCTTGAGATACCAGGTGGACCATTATTGAACTGGGAAGACGACGCCTTGGTGCGACGGATGCTGGCGTTGATTCGCAAGGTAGCGGTGCGTGAGAAATGCGTGTTTGTGCGGATTCGCCCACAATTGTCACGCAAAAAGGAGTTTCTGCTGGATGATTTAGGATTCAAAAAAGCGCCGATGCATTTGCATGCTGAGCATACCGTGATGCTTGATCTCACTAAAAGTGAGGACGAGCTGCTGGCTGGGATGCGTCGTCAAACTCGGTATGAGGTACGGCGAAGCGAGAAACTGGCAATCAAAGTTGAGAAAGCTAATGATCAAAAGATTTTTAAAGAGTTTCATAGCGTACAAGCCGAGACAGCGCTGAGGCAGAATTTTGTACCACCCGATCTTAAAACTTTGCTGGCTGAACGTGAAGCGTTTGCGGATCAAGCCTGGATTTACCGTGCCAAGGTATCTAAAAAAACACTGAGCGATGGCAAGAATCCCGAAGCAGCCGTAGATGATCCGATCGCTTATGGTCTAATCTTGATTTCTGGGCGAGAAGCTGATTATTTTGAGGCTGCCTCAACTGACCTGAACCGTAAATTACCTGGAGCTTATGCCTTGCAATGGCAGGGGATTAAAGATTTAAAACAGCGCGGGATTGAGCGTTATAATCTTTGGGGTGTAGCACCGAGTGGTCAAAAGCGACATCGTTATGCAGGGGTGACGACTTTTAAGACTGGATTCGGTGGGGAGGTGGTTGAGTTTGTCCCCGCACAAGATTTAGTGATCAAGCCGCTACGCTATGGAGTCGATTGGGTTATTGAAATGATTCGCAAAAAAAGGCGACATTTATAGGAGGTTTATGTCAGAGCAAAAGCCAAAAACTAGTAAAATAGGTGAAGAGTCGCATATGAAACCAGCTTCTAGACGGACCGAAATTATTTTCGAGGATACGAAAGATAAGGATAGTTGGGATAAATTCGTAACGGCACATGAAGAGGCGAATTTCTTGCAGGCTTGGGATTTTTATGAATTTCACCGGGATCGTGGAAATAAAATCGTACGACGAATTGCAAAACGGGATGGAGAAATCATTGCAGCGTACGCAGGCGTAGTTGAGGCGGCCCGGCGCGGGCGTTATCTTGCGATTGCTGGCGGTCCAATTCTAGACTGGCGAGACTCAGAGCTAGTGGAGACGGTGTTCAAAGATATGCGCCATCAGGGTGAGCAGGAAAATTGTGTTTTTGTACGCGTACGGCCTCAGCTCGAACTTAGCTCAGATAGTTTGACATTAATGAAGCAACTTGGTCTTAAGAAAGCTCCGATGTATCTTTCGGTTGAATATGCCGGGGTGCTAGATCTTAGCAAGAATGAAGAGGAAATTAAAAAAGGCATGCGTCAACGTTTGCGCCGAGCACTCCGTAAAGCTGAGAAAGCTGGAATTGTCGTCGAGAAGAGTCAAAATCCGGCCGACATTCATGAATTTTATCAAATTCAGCTACAAACTGCTGGGCGTCATGATTTCGTCGCTTTTTCGGAAGACTTTTTGACTAAGCAATTCGCAGCTTTGGCGCCGAATGAGGAAGCAGTGCTCTATACGGCAAAACTGGATGGCGAGGTTCTAGCACAAAATTTTATGATTTTTTATGGTAACGAAGCCTCGTATCACTATGGCGTTAGTTCGGAGTTAGGCACAAAATATTCTGGTGCACCTTTGCTACACATGGAGGCAATGCGTGATGCTAGGAAGCGTGGAATTAAGCGTTATAGCTTTTGGGGGATCGTCGATGAGAATGATACGAAACATCGTTTTTATGGTGTGTCGCAGTTCAAGCGCGGTTTTGGCGTTGATGAGCTAAAATACACTCCAGCGCATGACATAATCTTGCAGCCAGGGAAATATGCTTTGACGAAATCGATTGAGACGGTTCGTCGTAAAGTGCGACATGTCTAGTTGTATGTTATAATAGCAGTGATATGGCCTGGTAGCTCAACGGATAGAGCAGTTCCGTCCTAAGGAAAAGGTTGTGCGTTCGAATCGCACCCGGGTCACCAAGCTAAGTAAAATGGTTTGTGCTATTTTGCTTAGCTTGGTATTAGTTTGATAGCGTTGGGTATATGGCGTATCTAGGAGACAGGTTTAATTTCCCCTATTTTTGATAGAGGTTATTTGCTTGGTATTGTAATCTATGTTACGATAATACGGTTAACAAAAGTAGGCATAAACGAGATGTCTAGGAACTTTAGGAGGTGTTGTTTTGGACTACGTAAGAAGTATGATACTTTTTCTAATTGCTATAGGCGCCAGCCTTCAAGCAATAATACACTGGATAATCCGAAGATTATACTGCAAGCTGCATTTGCAGCGTACAGAGTTGAATGCAAAGCGCCGGTCACTTCGTTCATTCCGGCATCAGTCGGATAGATTCAAGCGGCGGATTAGCGAAATTTGGGACAATCCAGAAGTATCTGCGCGTCCCAGTTGGGAAGTCGATAAATGTCAGACTGCAATAAGCAATCTGTCAGAATACCAAGCTGAAGTCAAAGTTGAGATGGGGCATCACGACGGAGAAATTCAGCGGGTGATCAAGAAAATCCGTCGTTTACAGAAGATACAGATACGATATCAGCGAGATCGCCGCAAAAAATAATCATTTGGCGGTACGTAGTATAAAACGCTCCAATATGCACATTAAAGAATGCCCGTCTTCGGATGGGCATTGATTTTTTGAGAAATGTGTGCTATAATAGAAAGATATGACGTCAAAAATTCGAAATGTAGCTATCATTGCTCACGTCGACCACGGCAAGACGACTTTGGTGGATGGGCTTTTGAAACAATCACATACTTTCCGCGATAATCAAGCGGAAATGCAACAAACTCTAATCATGGATTCGATGGACCAGGAACATGAGCGGGGAATTACCATCACCGCAAAACAGACCGCGGTGTATTACCAAGATTACAAGATCAATATTATTGATACTCCGGGTCACGCGGATTTCTCGGGCGAAGTCGAGCGAACATTAAACATGGCGGATGGTGTGATTTTGGTAGTTGATGCACAGGAAGGGCCGATGCCGCAGACGAAATTTGTACTATCGAAAGCGCTAGGATTACACTTAAAACCAATTGTGATTATTAATAAAATTGATAAACCGGGTTCACGTATCGCTGAAGTCGAGAGTGAAATTGCAGATCTCTTCTTGGAGCTTGCAACTGATGAATCTCAACTGAATTACCCGATTTATTACGCAATTGCCCGTGACGGTAAAGCCGGTAAGACGACTGAACTTGACGATGATTTGCATGTGATTTTTGACGCAATTATAAATGAGATCCCAGAACCTAGGATTGATGCTGCAGCTGATAAGGGCGCACAGCTATTAGTAGCGGCGCTCGCTGCAGACAATTACTTGGGTAAATATTGTATTGGCAAAATTATGCGTGGTAGCTTGAAGGCCGGCGAGAAAGTCAAAGTTCTTTCTAGCGGTCAACCAGAAAGCAGTGGCAAAATCGAGAAGATCTTTACTTATCGTGGACTAGGAAAGGAAGAAGCGGATCAAGCGGAGGCCGGTGATATCGTAGCGGTTTGTGGGGTGGCAGCGGCAAATATCGGGGACACGATTGCGACTGGCGAAAATCCGGAAGCATTACCAACTATCGAGCTCGAACCGCCAACTTTGAGCATTTATATTGGACCGAATACTTCTCCGCTCAAGGGCCAGGAGGGCGAGTTTACGACTTCGCGCCAAATTGCTGAGCGTCTTGAAAAAGAGCTTGAGACAAATATTGCATTAAAGATTGAGCCAGATGGTCTTGGTTACAAAGTTTCTGGGCGTGGCGAGTTGCATCTCTCGGTTTTGATCGAAACAATGCGTCGCGAAGGTTTTGAGCTGGAAACTGGTCGTCCGGAAGTAGTCTATAAGGAGATTGATGGTCAAAAACAGGAGCCGGTGGAGGAATTGACGATCGAAGTCGAGCCGGAGTTTGTCGGTGCGGTCTCACAAGAATTAGGGATTCGCAAAGCAGAACTCATTAGTCAAGAATTACTTCCAGGCGGCAGCACGCGGTTCGTTTATCGGATTACCACGGCGGCCTTGATCGGTCTGCGCAATAATTTGCTGACGGCTACACGTGGTACCGCCATTATGGCATCGCTTCCGCTCGGATATGCACCAATCACCGGGAAATATCGTCCTGAACGCAACGGTGCTTTGATTAGCTTTGAATCTGGCACTAGTACGGCTTATGCGCTTGATGCGGCGCAGGCTCGGGGGATTTTGTTCATCCCCCCTGGAGTGCCAGTCTATCAGGGAATGATCGTAGGGCTTAGCAATAAAAAAGAAGATATCGATATTAATATTTGTCGTGAAAAGCAACTAACTAACATGCGTACGCACTCTTCGGATGGGGCGATTCAGCTCACCCCTTATACTGAATATTCACTTGAGCAATGTATTGATTTCTTGTTGGATGATGAGCTGCTTGAGGTGACTCCTAAATCGCTTCGTTTGCGCAAGCGCCAGCTTGACCCAATCAAACGTAAGCGTGAAGCTAGAGCGTAATATTCAGACAATTTGATACTTGACTTCCGAAGCAGGCACAGGCTACCTGCAAAATGCTATAATTGTGCTATGAAACAGGAAGAATTCACAATTAAGAGTAATCATGATAGTCTCGAGCTTGGTGTAAGTTTGCGGATTCCAGAGCATCCGCGGGGGATCTTGCAACTTGTGCATGGTATGGCTGAACATCGTGAGCGCTATCACGAATTTATGGATTATTGTGCCAAGCAAGGTCTAATTGTATTAATTCATGATCATCGGGGTCATGGTGCTAGTGTGGAGACAACGGAAGATTATGGCTATTTCGGCGAGGATGGTCTCGAAGGGATCATTTCCGATGTGTACCAAATGACGAGCTATCTTAGGCAACGTTTCCCAGATTTGCCGCTCGTTTTGTTTGGGCATAGCATGGGCTCTTTGATTGTGCGTTGCTATATGCAGGAATATGATATAGACGTGGATGGTCTGATTGTTTGCGGATCACCAAGTAAACGTTTGGGGGCTGGATTGGGCAAGGTTACAGCTAAACTGTTGCGGATATTCCGGGGTGAAAAACATCGTAGTAAGTTTATTAACCATTTAGCTTTTGGTGGCTATAGTCAAAAGTTCCCGGGCAGCGAGAGTAAAAGTGCTTGGATCGTAAGTGATCCAGCTGTTGTAGAGGCGTATGACGCTGATCCGCGGGACGGTTTTGTATTTACTCTGAATGGCTTTGTGACGCTCTTTGGTTTGGTTCAGCGGGCTTATGGCAGAAAAGGTTGGCAGATGCAAAATCCGAAAGCTCCAATTTTCTTTATTGCCGGAGCTGAGGATCCATGTATTATTAGTGAACGAGACTTTAATAAAGCAGTGAATTTTATGCGCCTACGTGGCTATCATAACGTCAAGAGTAAGCTTTATCCTGGTATGCGTCATGAAATTTTGAATGAGCTCGGTAAAATGGAAGTTTGGCAGGATGTGGTAGCTTGGATAGATGAGCAGATCTTGCCAGAGGGCTAATCGGCGCAATTTATATTGACAAAATCAAAAATATGTGATACAATGGTAGGTAGTACCTAATTTTTCCAGAAGAAGATCATAAGGAGGGGTAATATGGACAAAAAATGGGAAATAAGAAAGGTAAGTACACCTGAGCGCATTTTCAGTAAGATTAGCGAGGAAATGCCTCGACCAGTCAGTATTTTGTTGTTTGGTGCTGACTGTGAGTTTAAAAAAGAGGTCGTAAAAGATCTGCAGAATGGGCTACTGGATATGAAGGTATTTCATGGCGCGCCCAGCACTCATGAATTATGTGATTTGATTCATGATGGCCCTATTAGCTTATTTTTGCTCAGCTCTATGGAGTCATATGATCATGAATTGCGGCATGAGGCGGTCAAAGCTATGCGTAGAATTGGCGCGGCTACAGTCGTCGGTATTTATGTGAGGGCTGATGAATCTCAGCCTTTACCTGCCAGGGGTTTCATAGGAAGACCCGATTTGCAGCTGATGAAAACTACGGTTAGGAAATTAGCCCAACATCCGCCGACTGCTGATGGACTGGATTATTTGCTTGAAGTGCAAAAGGAGGGGTGAGATGGAAACTGTCAGAATTTTATGGAGCGGTTTGACCGGTAATACTGGTAAGGCTGCTATAGGTCAATCCGCAAATGTACCAGGAGTAGAGATTGCTGCTGGGCTGAGTCGTTGGCCGCAATCAAGTGGATGCTTTAAGGTTGATAAGGAGCAGATTGGTAAAGATGGGTCGAAGATGTATTGTGGAACATGGTCAGAATATCATAAGTGGTATCGATATTCGGATATTCCGAGTCTCAATGCGGCACGGCCAAATAAGGGCGAATTCGATATTATTGTCGATTTCTCGTACCCAGATGTTTTTGAGGAGGTTTTGGCTCTGGCCGTTCGTACGAACGTTCCAATAATTATTGGAACGTCAGGCTTAAGCGATCGGCAGATGGCAATGCTTTATGATGCGACAAATAAAATACCGGTCTTTCGTAGTGGTAATTTCCGCTTCAAGGTGAAGAAATTTATTGATGAGCTGGTTAAATTGTCACAGCAGCATGATGGTCTAATTTTGACGGAGAAATTTTATGCAAAAAAGCATCTGCCGAGCGAGACATCAAAAGTAATTCGGCGTCGGATTAGAGAAGCGACCGGGAAATATGTAGAAGTATTTTCGAGTGCGCCATATCCGCCCGGTAGCGGTATCAATGAGTGGATTTTTGATGCCGATGATGCTAATAATGATGCACCTCTTGCTCGCTGTCGGGTCGTCGGCTATCGGGAGCTGGCGGAAGATATTCTGCGGATCGCTAAGGTGATGGCCAATAAACCCGTCAAAAAAGGTGAATTTTATGACCTCGATGAACTTTGGGACGAGCTGGTGTCATGGGCATTATCCTAATACTGGATCTCTTAAAACAAAAACAACTGCCTCTGCTAGATACTAGCGGAGGCTTTTTAATTTTTTTGGCTCTTCGGAGTTGATATATACGTATTGAGTTCTCTATACTCCTCTTTTTGAAGAAAGTATATGTATCCCCCTTAGCTCTTTTGGAAGTGACGCTGAAGAAAGCTGCAACAAAGTCATTATGAATCTC